>Ga0116135_1000123_pt1 | contig 38397 bp, 35 predicted proteins | sample June2015DPH_20_1_FD_89738 | JGI IMG/M metagenome (GOLD analysis project Ga0116135, IMG submission 89738) | Peatland microbial communities from SPRUCE experiment site at the Marcell Experimental Forest, Minnesota, USA - June2015DPH_20_10 | ecosystem: Environmental > Terrestrial > Soil > Wetlands... | reverse complement strand
CCGCCACCGCGACCCCTGCTGCGCGGGCCGCCGCTGCGTCGCAGCCGAATCTCAGCGATCGACCTGCCGCCAGGGCCGCAGCGACTGCGGCCGTTCGAGTCGCCGCTCCGTCGCAGCCGAATCTCGGTGATGGACCCGCCCCGCCCGCTGCTGCCCCGCGAGCGGCTGCGGCTTCTCAGCCCCTGATCGGCGATCGACCGAACGCGTCAGCGGCCGCCGCCCCCGCTGGGCGAACCGTCGTTGCCGCCGCCGCCAACACGACCTCCACGAAAGGAGGCAACCCCGCAGTGGCGGGCGCGCCCGCCACGCCCGCAGCCCGCGGGCCGAGCGCGACGTTGCCCCTCATCCTCGAGCGAGCTCCGGAACAGGCCGGGGCCTCTACGCCCCCGCCCCTTCCGGCAGTCGCATCCGATCTCGACGCCGACGACGACGCCACCGTCGTGGTGAGCCGGCATGCGACCGCCGCGGCGATGCAGGCCGCCGTGCCCCCACCTTTTCCGGCATCGGTGGTTGGCGAAGCCGGAGCCGAGCTACGTGCGCAGGTGCGCGCAGCGGTGGACGAAGCGGTCGTCACGTTGCAACGCGCATTTCAAAATCACGAGCGCGCCCTGGTCGAATTCAAACACCGCATCGAGGAACTGGAGCGACGGCATCCGGCAGGAGGCCCCTCTGCGAGGCCGCCGCCGAGTGCTTACCCCGTGCCCATCACCGCCGTTTCGGTCGCTCCGGGCGCGCCGCCGGTCGCCGGCGCTCTGCCTTCCTCCACCGATCTGTCGGCGCTCGATCGCGACGTCTTGGCCGCGCTCGAAGGCCGGGCGCGACGACGACACCTGGTCGTCACGACGGTGCTCATCTTCGTATTGCTATTCGGCGGGTTGTCGATCGCGCTGGCCCTCAGCTACATGCCGCATCCATCCTGAAGCCCTCCGCCTCGGGCGGCTGCCCCGCGATGGTCGAACGTTGCTTCCGCTGGATGGCAACGAATCCAGACCGGCGCGCGACCTGCGGATCCGGCAGGGCGCATAGCGCACGTCTCGATCCGACGCCGCCTTCAGCACTCGAAAACAAGAGCGTGAATGGCCAGCGCGGGACGCGACGACCGCCGTGGCGCACACTACGCAATCAGCACGCGGAGCGCACTCGCCCCTTTGCCTGCCCCGCTCGGGCCGTCGGGGGCTCGGGGTGGCGGATGCCAGACCGCAAAATCGTTCGCCAGAGGGCCGGGCAGCGTGGGCTGCGAACGCCGCTCCAGCAGTTGAAAGTCGTGCGCCGCGACGAGATCGAGCGACGCGACATCCGACGATGGCTGCACCGCCCAGCGCTCAATCACATGCGCATTGCGAGCGAGCACCCCATGTTGAGGATCGCGGCTCATCGCCTCCGAGAAGCGCTGCTGCATGACTACGGCGTCGCCTCGCAGCGCGGCGATGCAAGCCAGATAGTTGAGCGCGAGCCCCGGCGCCGGATACTGCAACTCGAGCGCCCGGCTCGCGTGGCGCTCGGCCTCGTCGAGCCGGCGCTCTCGGAAGTACGCGCCGGCCAAATCGAGGTGGGCCGCGTGGTGGTCGCCCAGACGGCCGAGAATGGCCTCGTACTCCTCGATGCCTTCCCGGAACCCGTCACGGAGGCCCTTGTTTCGCTGGAACCAATTGCGAAGGAACGCCGTGTCCTCGTCCGAAGCGTCGAACGTGGTTTTGAGTTCCTGAAAGTCGCGCTCGAAATAAAACTCGGCGTCGAGCCAGCCGGCCGCCACGGCCATGTCGTAATCGCGCGTACCGGGATAAACGGACAGGCAAGCAAAAATGGATTGATGCGGTTTCGCCCGCGCGAGAAACTTCAAGGTTTCCGCAAATGTTTCCTGAGTCTCCCCGCGGTTGCCGATCATCATGTAGTACCGGATCTTGATGCCGTACTTTTTCGCGAGTTCGCTCGAAGCGATGATCTCGTCGGGCGTAATCTTCTTGTCGATGGCATCGAGAATTTTCTGCGAACCCGACTCCACGCCGAGGCTCAGCCGCTCGCATCCGGCGAGGCGCATCTCTCGGAGGAGCTCGTCGCCGAGAACGTCGACGCGGGTGTCGCAGCTCCAGAGAAAGCGGATGTTGCGCTCCCGAATTCCCCGGCAAAGCGCAAGCACACGCTTGCGGTTCGTCGTGAACGTGTCGTCTTTGATCTGAAGCATCTTGACCGGTGCGCGTACGACCGCCTTCTCGAGAGCCTCGAGCACGTACGGAACGGACTGACCGCGGTATCCCCGGCCCCAGCTCGCCTCCGCACCGCAAAACGTGCAACGCCACGCGCAGCCGCGCGACGTCATCACGATGTGCGTGTCGAAATAGTCGTGCACGGAAGCCAGCGCGTCGAGATCTGCGATTGCCCCCCGCCTCGGCGCAACGACGATGCGAGGCCCGTCGCGAAATACCGTTCCGGCAATGCCGGCCGGGCTCTCGCACCGCTGCAGTCGGTCGAGGATCTCGAGAAAAGTCTGCTCGCTCTCGCCGACGGCGATCGTGTCGATGTCTTCGTGGTGCGCCAGCATCTCTCGCGCGAGTGGCGTCGCGTGAGGACCTCCAACGATGACGTGCGATCTCGGGTGAATGCGCTTGATCTCGCGCGCAACCAGGGCCACCCCGCGCCGATTGGCCGTCCAGCACGACAGACCGTACACGTCGGCCTCCAGGACACCGATCACGTGCTCAACGTGCTGCCAGGGATAAGCGGATAGGTTGATGACCTTTACCGAATGTCCCGCCCGAAGCGCCTGCGCCCCGAGTGCGAAGAGACCGTACGGCGTCTGGAAGAAATCGCCGTCGAGGTCGCCCTGCGCGTACTCGGTCGGAGGCCCATCGCCGAGAGGGTCGGGCGCTTCACCCGGCAAGGGGATTTTCCAAGGGGGTGGGTACAACAACGCGACGCGCATTCGGACAAGCATTGTAGCTCCGGGCCGACGCGTTATGTGCAGTGCTTGCATTGCACGGAAACAACCTGGCCTTTCTCCGGCCCGGCGAGCACCCACGTGGGCCCGGGCGCGGACGACACGCAACTGTCCCCCTCCGGCGGGCGAAGTAGAAGCAGACCGATGGCCATCCGACTCGGCCGACTCGCGGCGCTCCCTGCCGTTCCAAACCGTGGCCCCGGCCGGGAGCGGCTCGACACGCTCCCGGATGCTCGCAAACATCCGCCGCGCTAGGTCACCGCCACCCCGATGACCATCCTCGTCGTTGCCGAAAAGCCGAGCGTCGCGCGCGATATTGCGCACGTGCTGGGGGCCCGTACCCGGTCCGAAGGCTACTTTCACGGCCCCGGTCACATCGTGACGTGGGCCCTGGGTCACCTCGTCACGCTGGCCGAGCCGCACGAGATCCATCCCGCATGGAGGACTTGGCGGCTCGCGGATCTGCCGCTTCTTCCCCCGGCGTGGCCCTTGGTCGTCGCCGAAGCCACGCGCGCACAGTTCGAGGTGGTTCGTCATCTGCTGCTATCAAGCGAAATTCGGACGGTCATTTGCGCCACCGACGCGGGACGCGAGGGAGAGCTCATTTTCCGATACATCTACGAGGCGGCCGGCGCGACCAAGCCGGTTCGCCGCTTGTGGATCTCCTCGTTGACGCCAGAGGCCATCGCAGCTGGCTTGCGTGCGCTCAAGGATGGGAGCGCGTTCGACCGCCTCGCCGATGCAGCTCGTGGTCGCAGCCGCGCCGACTGGCTGGTCGGAATGAACCTGTCGCGAGCGTATAGCGTTCTGCACGACGACAACCTGTCGGTGGGACGCGTCCAGACGCCGACGTTGGCCATGGTCGTGGAACGCGAGATCGAGATCCGAACCTTCGTGCCGGAGGATTACCTCGAGGTCGTCGCGACCTTCGGTCCGCAGACGCTCGAGATCGACCCCGACGACTCGAAGAAGGAGCGCCAGACGTACGAAGGGACGTATCTGCGGGGTGGGACCCGTGAGCGAGACGCGCAGCGCCTGCCGCCGGACGGCAAAGACGCGGCCGCGATCGTCGAGCGTGCCCAACGCGGCTTCGCACGCATCGAGTCGATCGATCGCCGTTCACGACACGTGCCGGCACCGCTGCTTTATGATCTGACGGAACTCCAGCGTCACGCGAATCGACTCTACGGGTTTACCGCACAGCACACACTCGAGGTCGCGCAGAGCCTCTATGAGAAGCGGAAGCTTTTGAGCTATCCGCGAACGGACAGCCGACACCTCTCGGGCGCCGTCGCCGAAACCCTTGCTGCGGTCGTCGCAGCGGTCGCCGCTGCCTACCAGGGGTTTGTCGCCGAGGGGACTGGGACACGACCGCTCGGTCCCCGCTTCGTAGACGACGCACGCGTCACCGACCACCACGCGATCCTTCCGACCGCCACCGTGGCTCCCGCCAGTCTGCCCGCAGACGAGCGAGCGATTTACGATCTCGTATGCCGGCGCCTACTCGGGGCGTGGCACGAAGATCACGTCTACGCCGTGACCACGGTGCTCACGATCGTGCAATGGAACGCCGACCAGGACCGCTACACGAGCGCGGGAACGAGCATCGAGAAGGTGGGGTGGCGCGCTTTGGACATCCAACCGGCGGGGGCCTCCGAGATTCGTCCAAAGGAAGGCCTACGCGCCCCGGACCCGTCGTTGCCGAGCGGCCTTGCAGCCGGTCTGCCTCGGCGCGTGGTCAACGCCAGGACGGTCGCCAAGAAGACCCGACCCCCGCCGCGGTTCACCGACGGCACGCTGCTTACGGCGATGGAGACGGCGGGACGAACCCTCGACGAAGCCGAGGTCTCACGTGCCATGCGCGAATGCGGCCTCGGCACACCCGCCACACGGGCCGCGATCCTCGAGACTCTGGTTCGACGCGAATACGTCGTGCGCGAGGGAAAAACGCTCCAAGCGACGGACAAGGGAGTGGCGCTCGTCGAGATCGTGCACGAGCGCGTGAAAAGCCCCGCGATGACGGGCGAATGGGAATCGAAGCTTGCGCGGATCGAACGCGGCGACGGAAACCTCGCAAACTTCATGCGCGAGATCGAGATCTACGTCCGAGACGTCGTGGCGAGTGTGGCGGCGGGCGCGGCGACGAGCGCGGATCCGGACCGCGCGCCCGTCGGAAGCCCGACACGCCGCACCGTCCGAGACGTCGTGGCGAGTGTGGGCTCGGGCACGGCGTCGAGCGCGGATCCGGACCGCGCTGCCAACGGAAGCCCGACACGCCGCACGGCTCGGTCGAGCGACCTCGGTGTTCTGCTGCGGGAGTCGTTCGGCTTCTCGTCGTTCCGCCCGTACCAGGAAAACGTCTGCGTCGCGGCAGCGACGGGCAAAGACGTCCTACTCGTCATGCCGACAGGCGCCGGCAAGTCGCTTTGCTATCAGCTTCCGGGCATCGCCCGCGGAGGGACGACGCTCGTCGTGAGCCCGCTCATTGCGCTGATGGAGGACCAGGTCGCGCAGCTCTCCCGGCGCGGTTTCGCCGCCGAGCGAATTCACTCCGGGCGCAACCGCGCAGACTCGCGCGCCGTATGCCGCGCTTATCTGGACGGCGCACTCGACTTTCTTTTCATCGCACCCGAACGACTCAAGGTTCCCGGGTTTCCGGAGATGCTGGCTCGCCGCAAGCCCACGCTCGTGGCGATCGACGAGGCGCACTGCATCTCGCAATGGGGGCACGACTTCCGGCCCGACTACCGGATGCTGGGCGCACGGCTGCCCCTTTTGCGTCCCGCACCCGTCATCGCCCTCACAGCGACGGCAACCCCGATGGTTCAAGGCGACATCGTCGACGAGCTGCGACTCGAATCGCCGATGCGCTTCATTCACGGATTCCGTCGGACCAACATCGGCGTCGAAGTGATCGAGCGAAGCCCGGGTGGCCGCGCGGACATCGTCCAACGCCTGCTCGATCCCATCGAGCGTCGACCGGCCATCGTGTACGCGCCGACTCGAAAGGAGGCCGAACAGCTCGCTCAGCAGCTGTCTGCGCGATTGCGCGCCGCTGCCTACCACGCGGGGCTTCGCGCCAGCGCGCGAGACGACGTCCAATCGGCGTTTCTGGCGGGCAAACTTGACGCGATCGTCGCGACGACCGCATTTGGAATGGGCATCGACAAGGCCGACGTTCGCCTGGTCGTGCACACCGCCCTACCCGCCTCCATCGAAGGATACTACCAGGAGATTGGCCGCGCCGGACGCGACGGAAGGCCTTCGCGCGCCGTTCTGATGCATTCGTTCGTCGATTCGAAAACACACGAGTTCTTTCTCGAGCGCGACTACCCTGACGCGAGCGTACTCGAGCGAGTGCAGGATGCCCTCTCGGCCGAAGGGCGATCCATCGCCGACGTCGCCGTGCGCTCTCGGGTACCGGCTCCGGTCTTCGAGAAAGCGCTCGAGAAGCTCTGGGTCCACGGCGGCGCGCTCGTGGACCCCGACGATACCGTTCGGCGCGGTGGCGCGGACTGGCGCAGTGCCTACGAACGGCAACGCGTTCACAAGCGCGAGCAACTGGCCAAGATGCGTCGCTACGCGGAAACCCCCGCGTGTCGCATGCTTGCTCTCGTGGCGCACTTTGGCGACCTCAACGACCACGGAGCTCCGTGCGGACTTTGCGACGTGTGCGCCCCTGCCGCGTGCGTTGCGCAGGCCTTTCGGAACCCGAACACCGCCGAGCAAAGCGCGGCGGCGCGCATCCTCGCCGCGCTTCGCGAGCGCGACGGACGGCCCGTGGGTCAACTGCACCGAGACCTCTTCGGCAACGGCGAGCTCGACCGGCGCTCGCTCGATCATCTGCTAGGAGCGCTCGCTCGATCGTCGCAGGTCACGATCACCGGAGACGAGTTCGTGAAGGACGGCGCGACAATCGCCTTCCAGCGCATTTACCTGGCGGCAGCCGGGCGAAAGGCCGACGCCCCTACGGCGGCGGATATCCGCATCGCCGTCGTTGCCGACCGCGTGCCGCGCGGCAGCCGAGGCAAACCGGACAAGCGAGGTGGCCGCCGACACGGGGCGCCTGGGGCCGCGAAGAGACGCGACGCGGATTCCGTGCAGGTCAACCAGGTCAACCCATCGAAATCGAAGGACGAAGACTCTTCGCTCGAAGGAGCGCTCCGCGCGTGGCGCACCAAGGAAGCGAAGAGACGCGGCTTGCCTGCATTCCGCATCCTTACGGACCGCACCTTGCTCGGAGTCGTGCGCGCGCGCCCGGCCGATGAAAATGAGCTCCTCGACGTCACGGGCATAGGGCCTACGCTCCTCGACAAGTACGGCCGTGAGCTCTTGGCGATCGTCGCCCAATCGGAGGCGTGAGTGAGGAGAAATCAAGGCCCTGCCCGACTCAGGGCGCGGTCCCCCACGCGAGCGTGGCGCCGATGTCGACCACGATATGCATGTTGGTGGTGAGCTTCGTGTCGTCCATGGCATTGTACGAATAGTCGTTCGTCTGCGTGAACTCCATCGAGTAGCTCGGGTCGTGCAGCTCGCCCTTGAAGTAGAAGAAATCTCCGACCGGCACCGAGCCTGCACCCGTAAATGTGATCGTCAGAACGCTGTCGGCGGTCGCGGTAGACGGCGTGAAAGCGGTGACTGCGCCCGACACGGCTGCGTCCGCCACCGCAGCGTAGGCACTGCTGGCAGCGTTATTTATATACGACGTGTAGACGTCGAAAATGAATCCAGAAAGACCGTCGGCTAGGAAATAGTACTTCACGCTGACGCTGCTCAGATCCACGACGGTCGTCCCCGTATTGACGATCTCAATCTCGAACGCCGCGCCACCGGTCTTCGTGGCATTGTCGGACTCGTACATCAGCTCGACTGCACAGGTCGTACACGGGGCAGCGGCCTCCATCGTCGATGCCTCGTCGAGCGCCGACCCATCCTCCGCTGTCGATGCCTCCTCCGTCGTCGACGACGCATCCTGTGGCGCCGACGCGTCCGTGGGATAGCTGCTCTCGGAGCTTGTCTGCCCACCGCTACCGGACGTGCCGGTGTCCTCGCTGCTACTCGATGGGGGATACACCGCGCTGTTGCCGGTCGACGAGGCACTCGAGCTTGGAATGGATGCGGACGAACCGGTCGATGCTTGCGTAACGGGTTGGGCGGTCTTGGCTACGTCGCCGGTGTCGGCCGCGCATGCGAAGAAGATGGCCGCGGGGAAGAAGAACGCGGCGTGCTTGGCGTGACGGTGATTGCGCATGGCGAGAAGCTGCAGGTCGAACGGCGCGCTCAGCTGAATCGCCACGCGCCTCAACTCCGACTCTCGTGTGGTAGCAAAAGTACGAATCACGTTCCACGACTCCCGCTATGATTCTCGACTCGGTGGTTTCGCGGTGGGTGTTTGTGTCAGCCGCTTGCGCAGCCACCACGATGCCGAGCATGAGCCGCCTTGAGTGCACAAGAACGGGAAAGGAACCGGAGGATCTGTGATTCGATCTTGGCCTCGCTTTGGGTCGCTCATCCCGATCGTATCCGCAGTCTTTTTCGCGTCGCATGCCGCGATGGGAGCCGCCCACGATGCGGACGCCGCGAAGCTTCGAGAAGCCGCGATCTATTCGGATTATCTGGCGACGGATTTCGCGTCGGCTGAGAAGAAGCTTACGCAGGCTCTCGCACTTTGCGAGACGCCGGCCGACTGTTCATCGGCCACACGCGCGCGCCTGCATTGCGACCTCGGAGTCGTTGAATTCGCGTCTCAGAAAGTCGCAGACGGACGTGCACAATTCGCTCTGGCCTTCAAAGAAGACCCGAACATCGAACTCGACCGGGACCTCACCACGCCCGAGCTTCAGAAAGAGTGGGGGGTCGCGAAGGCCAGCGGCGCATCCAAACCTCCGGTCCGAGACGCCGGGGCCCCCGCCGAAGAGACGAAAGAGCTCGGGCCCGCGAAACCAAACGGCGCATCCAAACCTCCGTCCGCAGACGCCGGCCCCTCCGCCGAAGTGAATGGAGCCGCGGGTGGCGAACCGGCGAAGGGCGCCCATGCTCCCACCGCGCCCGTGGAGCCCACCCCTTCCGAGGGCGATTGTCCCCCCGGCTTCCCGGGTTGCAAGTCCTCCGAATCCAGCGCGTCGTGCAGCAACGACGACGACTGCGGCCCCGGCGAGAAGTGCGAGGGCCGGACCTGCAAGGATACCCACACGATCACCGGAACGCCGGGCCGGGCCAACTGGCTTAGCCTATCGTTTCAGCTCGATGCGCCGATCTTGCCAGCCAAAAGCAACGTGTGCGCGGGCAATCAAGGCTACTCGTGCTTCAACACCAACGGCTCTTGGTATTCGCAAACACCGGCCCAGGGCGGCGGGGGCGAAGTCCAATCCGCGGGAATCCAGCCCGGCACGATGCGTGTTCTTCTCGGATACGATCGCGCCCTGCTCAACAACATCACCTTGGGGGGGGCCGTCGGCTTCGCCTTCAACGGGGGTCCGACCCGCCCCGGCGGAACGGCGTTTCTTCCGCTAAGCGCCGAGATCCGTGCCAAATTCTGGATCGGTCATTATCCCCTCGGGCGCGCAGGTTTCCGCTTCTATGGCATGCTCGACGGAGGCTTTGCCGAGGTCGCCGCATCGCTGACGACCTACGTGTACGCGACACCGAGCTCACAGCCAGTCGGCAAGGATGCGTGGTACCACATGGGCCGCGGATACGCTGGAATCGGCCTCGGCAGCATGTTGGCAATCAACCCGAACATGGGTTTTTTCCTCGAATTGCGCGCCATCGAGTTGTTTCCGACCGCAGGCACCGCGATTGCGGCCCAGCTCGGCTACGCGCTGAGCCTCTTCTGAACAAATTCCGTTCGCCCGATCGCGGGCCGGGTCGTCTTGGACGGCTGTCCGCTCCGGATGGGAACCATCGAATCACCGTAGGTTACGCATCCTGAGTCAAATGACGACGGTTACGCCATGCGAACACGATGACGGCTATGCCCCCGCCGAGGCAAGCCAGGTTAATCAGGACTTCCACGGCGACGTTGCCCGCGTTGCCATGCACATAGATTCCGTTTTCGAGATCGAAAAGGATGTCCATGCTCGCAAGGTACAGCGTGGCGCTTCCGGTCAACAGCATCCATAAAAGCGCACTGGCCCGACGCCGCTGGAGTGCGAGAGCCGCCAAAGCACCGGTGCCGGCCATCCAGGCATCCGCGAGCGGAAACGCGTTCTCGTACGCGTAGTACTCGCGGGTATCGGTCGTCGCGAGCCAGCTGCGGTCGATCCCGAACCAGATCACCCAATAGGCGGTGGTGGCCCCGGCACCGAACCATAGAAGCCCCGTCATGAACCGGCGGCTCGAGACCGACGGCGCCTCGGGGCGCGCCTGCGCCAGCCCGGCCTCTTGCGATGCTGACGTCATGGTGGTGCCGCCGCTACCCTACGCGATGGCTGCTCGGCCGGAAACGTTGTTGGGCAGACGACGGCATGGCGGCCACGCGCACGCTCGATTCGCTACGGCATCACGAACTCGGCGTGACGGCGAACGTGATGGCAAGCCGGATGCGGGCACCCGCTGCCTTGCGCAGAAAGCGTAAGCCACGTGACAACCCCCATCGCGACCGAGACCGCGACCAGCGCGGCGACGTTCCACCCGAGCGCAGCGGCCGCCGCCACCGGGGACCCGGACGCGACGACCTCGAACTGCTCGGTCGAGCGGTACGGCGCTTCCGACGGCAAAGCGCGCACCCAGTCGTCGCCGAGCCCGAAGTCGATCCCCTGTCGAGACGGCGGTTGACCCAGGCGCCAGCGCCGCGCCTCCCGCGCCGCGCGGGCCCACGCCAGCGAGACGAGGGCCAGCGTCGCGAGCAGAGCCGCGAGCGCCACGAAAGTAAGCGCCCCGAGGGTCCGGTCAACGTCGGGCGACTCCGTACGGGGAGAGGCGAGGCACCACAAGAATGCCGTGGGCAGCAGCACCCACGCCGCGATGGCGCTTTGAACGTCCGCTCGGTGGACCCTGGAGCCTCGCCGCGCACGGGCGAGCCGATGCATCGTTGCGCACATGAAGACGAGCGCGGGCAGGAACATGATGGGGATCCTTCGGTCGGCCACGACAAGCATGACATTCGGGCGGCGCGGTGCACGCCTACCCGAGCACTTCTCGAACGGCCCGCTTGCGTACGCTTGTGACCACCGCTCTCCCGGCGACGGTCGCCCGTGCGGCAAGCCGACCGGACGGACAAGGCCGGGCGAAAAAAATCCACGCACTGAAGCCAGCCCTCGCCGAGACCGTCATCGCACCGCGATCGACCGCGAATCTCGGAGAAGAAGGCGCCGTCCCCGGCCGCGCGCCGTCCACCTCAGCAGCCTCCGATCAGCGCGGTGCCCGTGCCCCATCCGCCGGTGGCGCGACGTCCACTTTGATCGGGGCGATTCCCCAAATCTCGCGCGCGTAGGCACGTATCGTGGCATCGCTTGAGAACGCGCTCCCCCCAACGATGTTGAAAAGCGATTTCCTCGCCCAATCTCTGGGCGACCGGTATGCCGCCGCGGCTTCCCGCAGCGCCGAGGCATAGGAATCGAAGTCCGCGCAGACCATGTATGGGTCGGTTTCACGAAGCGTCCGAACGACGCCTGCGTACCGGCAGGGATCGCTCAGCGCGAAAAACGACGACTCGAGAAGCTCGAGAGCGCGAGCGAGCTCAGGGCTCCGGGCGATGAAGCGACTCGGGTCGTAGCCGGTCCGCCAGAGCGCCTGGACTTGTTCAATCGTGTGTCCGCACAGGAAAAAATTCTCCGGACCCACGGCCTCGCGCAGCTCGATGTTCGCGCCGTCGAGAGTACCGACGGTGAGGGCGCCATTCATCGCGAGCTTCATATTGCTCGTGCCCGAAGCCTCCTTGCCGGCTTGCGAAATCTGCAACGAGACATCGATCGCGGGAATGATCGCCTGCGCCAGCGACACGCCGTAGTTCGGCACGAACACCACCTTCAATCGATCCCGGGTGGCCGGATCCCCGTTGACGACGTCCGCGACATCGTTGATGAGGCGGATGTGCGCCTTGGCCGTGGCGTACCCGGCCGCCGCCTTCCCCGCGAAAATATACACGCGCGGCGTGAGCCCCACGTCGGGCGGCGCACCTTTGAGAAAAGCATAGTGTGCGATGACTTCCAAGCACGCAAGCAGCTGCCGCTTGTATTCGTGAATACGCTTGATTTGCGCGATGAACATCGCAGTCGGATCGACCGCGACCCCCGTGCGCTCCGCGAGCAGCGTCGCGAGCGCCCGCTTGTTCTCGAGTTTGGTAGCCCACAAGGCGTCGAGAAGTTCCGGTTGGGCGGCGCGCGTCGCCAGGATCGAAAGCTGTGCCAAGTCGCCGCCGATCCAGTCGGCGCCGAGACTCTCGGACAGGAGTCGAGCGAGCGACGGATTGGAATAAAGTAGCCAGCGGCGCGGTGTGACCCCGTTCGTCTTGTTGTTGAAGCGGTCCGGGAACATTTCATAAAAATCAGGAAGCAAGTCGCTCTTTATGAGTTCGGTGTGCAGCTTTGCTACCCCGTTGACGCTGTGCGAACCGAGGACGGCCAGGTGAGCCATTCGGACTTGCGGAACGGGGCCCTCCTCGATGATCGACATTCGGCTCATGCGCGAGGGATCCATGGGCCAATGGATGCTCACGTCGCGCATGAACCGATGATTGATCTCGAAAATGATCTTCAGATGCCTGGGAAGGACACGCCCCAGCATCGACACGGGCCACTTTTCGAGCGCTTCCGGCATCAGAGTATGGTTGGTGTATCCGATGGATCGCTGAGTGAGATCCCACGCGAGATCCCAATCGAGCCCCTCCTGATCGACCAGAACACGCATCAATTCGGCAACGGCGATGGACGGATGCGTGTCGTTCAAGTGAATGGCGGCGCGCTCGGGAAAGAGACGAAAGTCGTCGTGCGCGCGCTTGAACTCCGCGACGATGTCGGCAATCGAGCACGCCACGAAAAAGTATTGCTGCTTGAGGCGCAGCTCCTTGCCATGCTCGGTTTGGTCGTTCGGGTAGAGCACCTTCGAGATGTTCTCCACCTCCACCTTTTCTTCCACAGCGCGCAGGTAGTCGCCTTCATTGAAGAGGCGCAAATCGAAATCGCGCGACGCTCGGGCCGACCAGAGCCGGAGCGTGTTGACGGTATCGGCCTCGTGGCCGACGATGAACGAGTCGTAAGGAAGCCCGAGAACCAGCTGCCCACCAACCCAGCTGACCACGAGACGCCCCCTGTCGTCGTGGCGCATCTCGGTCGTCCCATAAAAGCGCACGCGCTGCATTCGGTCGTGCCGGGGGAGTTCCCAGGGGTTGCCGTATTGAAGCCAATTGTCCGTGTGTTCGACTTGGTTGCCGCGCTCGATCCGTTGTTCGAAGATTCCATGCTCGTATCGGATGCCGTACCCGACGGCCGGCAACTCCAGCGTGGCCAGCGAATCCATGAAGCACGCCGCGAGTCGACCGAGCCCCCCGTTGCCCAATCCGGGATCGCCCTCCGCTTCGAGAACCTCAGCCAGGTCGTAGCCGAGGGAAGATGCGATTTGCTCAGCGGCGCCGTAAAGGCCGAGATTGAGCAAGCAGAGCCCTAGGCTCCGGCCGGTCAGGAATTCGGCGGAGAGGTAGTGCACCCTCTTGACGTCGTGCTCGACGTATGTGCGCTGTGTCGCGAGCCAGCGCTGCACCAACCGGTCACGGACGCTATGCGCCATGGCCCGATAGATATCGACAGGGCCAGCCTCGTGTGCGTCTTTCACGCACGTGTAAAGCAGATGCTTCAGAAGGTCGCGTCGGAACTCCTCCGGATCTCGCGAAGGCAGCGGCGACGAAGGGCCAAGGACCTTGCCATGGGGGACGGAAGTCACGTTCTCGTTCGGTCTGTTCGTCGTCACGCTAGCATCATGACGTCCACACGGAAGACCGGGTCGCGTCCGCTTGTTTTCGTCTACGTTTCCTGGATGACTTAGCCTGGACGGTCGAACGACCGCGCGAGATTACCCCATGACCTATTGCGTCGGCGTCCTTCTCGATGAGGGCATCATCTTCGCGTCCGACTCCCGCACTCACGCGGGCGTCGATAATTTCGCATCGTTTTGCAAGATGACCGTCTTCGAAAAGGCCAGCGATCGCGTCCTGGTCCTGCTGAGCTCGGGTAATCTTGCGGGTACGCAGGCTGTCATCAGCGTGCTGCGACAGCGAAGCGACGCGACGGACGGACTGCCGAATCTTTGGACCGCGCGCACGATGTTCGACGTGGTCGTTCTCGTTTCCGACGCCATGCGCGACATCGAACGCCGGGACCGCCCCCACCTCGAGCGCAGCGAACTCAGCTTCAACGCGTCGTTCATCGTCGGCGGGCAGATCAAGGGGGAGCCTTTACGCCTCTTTCGAATCTACGCCGAAGGAAACTTCATCGAGGCGGGACCCGACACCCCATTCTTTCAGACGGGCGAAGCGAAGTACGGCAAGCCCATCCTCGATCGGGTAATCACACCTGCGACGAGCCTTACGGCGGCGGCGAAATGCGTCCTTGTTTCGTTCGATTCGACGATGCGAAGCAACTTGTCGGTCGCGATGCCGATCGATCTGCTCTGCTATGAGCGCGACAGTCTGGCCGTTCGAATGCGGCGCCGCTTCGATCAAAACGACGCGTATTTCACGACCCTGAGCCGCCAATGGAGCGAGGGGGTGCGCACCGTCTTTGGGCAACTCCCCGAGTTCCCGTGGGTGAGCCCGACTCGTGGTGCGACCCAGTCCTAGAAGACGGGTGTCAAACGCGCTCGCCGGACGCGAAAATGGCTCTGGTAGGACCTCCCCGCACCGATGCGGCGCTCGAGCCTGGCGTCGCTGGCAACGCCGGCGTCGTGTCGGGGCGTGTCGCGCGCAGCCCTAACCCATCGCGATTCCGAGGATGTGCCCGATCGCCGCCGTCGCGGCCATGGCCAGGCCGCCGCCGACGATGACACGAAACGCCGCCCGCCCCATCGGCGCCCCACCGAGGTACCCGCCGAGCGCGCCCAGCGCGGCAAGACTGGCCAACGAAAGTGTGGCGATCGCGGGGACCCGAAAGAGGTTGGGCGAGACGATCAGGGCAAAGAGTGGAACGGTGGCGAACGACGCGAAGCTGAGTGCCGAGATCCACGCCGCCTGCAATGGGCGCGAAAGCGACCCCGGCTCGATTCCAAGCTCGTCGCGCATGTGTGCGGCCAGACGGTCGTGCGCGCTGAGCTCGATCGCAACCTTCATCGCAAGGTCCCTGTCGAGACCCCGTCTCGCATAAATCATCGCAAGCTCATTGAGCTCGGCCTGCGGGTCCGCCGCAAGCTCCCGCTGTTCGCGGTCGATGTCCGCCTGTTCCGCATCGCGTTGCGAACTCACCGAGATGTACTCGCCCACCGCCATCGACATCGACCCGGCCACCAGCCCGGCGACACCCGCCACGAGAACCGCGGCTTTCGATGCAGCCGATGCCGCAACGCCGACCATCAAGCTTGCCGTGGATACGATCGCGTCATCGGAACCCAGGACGGCAGCTCGGAGCCATGCCGCCCGCCCGCTCTGATGGCGCTCGAGATGGGTGCCAACCTTTCGCATTCGAGCGGGCTTTAGCACGGGGTCCCGAAGGGCGGGCATCGACGATTCATGGGCGCGGCCCCCGTCGCAAACCCCTGGCCCCATGGACCGGATTGCCGTAAGCCCCGGCACATCGCTTCGATCAACACCCCGCCTACGGGATCTTGGGCAACCTTGCACGAAGCATCCCAGCCGGTGCCGAACGGTGCCGACCGAGCGCTGCCGCGACCACGATGTTTACAGAGGACGACAGCTGGGCCCCGATCGAACGCCATCACACAGTTTTCAGTTTCGCACACGATAACTGGCAAACCGTCGCGGCTCGCTGGATCATGACCCTGGATGGCGCTTAGCTCTTTGCACTGCGCGCGCGGCGGCCGCGCCCTGACTTCATTTGCACCCTTTTGGGTGCTCGCGGCTTGCTTGACGGCCCATTCACCAGCAAGCTCGATGGGATCCCCGCCGGCAGCGCGCGCGGGCCTGGATGCTGGCGATTCGCGCTCGCGCGACGATGTCGCCGGCCCGACCGCCAGCGCCTCGGCATCCGTAGACCCGCAGGTCGTGCGGCGTGAGGACCCGCCGCCGGTGACGAAGGAGCTGCCTCGGGGCGGTCGAACCATCTTTCCGCTTCACCGGCTCGTGGGCTTCTGCGGAACGCCAGGCGCTCCCGCGCTCGGTGAACTGCAGGGCAATCTGCCGGTCAAGGTGAAGGCGCTCGAGGCCCAAGCAGCGCACTACGCCGACGGATCGCACACGCTGCTGCCCGTGTTCGAGCTCATCGCCGTCGTCGTGCAGTCCGGGCCCGGACCCGACGGGAAATACCGTCGACGCGTGGATGACTCCGTGGTCGACGAATACTTGCACTTGGCCCGGAAGGCGAAGGGGCTGATGCTCCTCAACATTCAGCCGGGGCAATCGGATTTCATCACCGAAGTCAAGTCGTTCGACGCGTACCTGCGAGAGCCCGACGTCGGCGTTGCGCTCGACCCCGAGTGGGCCATGAAGCCGAAGCAGCGGCCGGGCGTGTTCTTCGGACAAACGACCGGGCAGATCGTCAACGAAGTCGCGGAATATCTTTCGGGCCTCGTCGCAACAGGCGGGCTGCCGGAAAAGGCCCTCGTATTCCACGAGGTCAATCGGGAGGTGTTGAAGGACGAATTCGTCGTCAGGCCCTATCCGGGCGTCGCCGTCATCAAGAGCGTGGACGGACTGGGGCCGGTGCACGCGAAGATGGCTACGTACCGGAATCTGATGGAGGTCATGGCTCCCGGGGTACACCCCGGCTTCAAGCTCTTCTTCGATGAAGACAGTCGGAACGGACACCGCCTCATGACCCCGAAGGAGGTCATGTCGCTCTCGCCCCAGCCCGAATACGTGATGTATGAGTAGTCAAATGTAAGATTACCAGCCGTTCGGTCTGTCTTAAGTCATTTTGAGCCGAAATCGACGCGGCGCGCTACTGCTAGGGCAAAGGCAGCATGCCCCTTTCGCCTCGGCCCCCGCTCCGTGTAGTCAGAAGCCCAGGGCAAGCACACGCCCACGACCACGAGTTGGCGGATGCGCTCATCGCGGGCGAGGCGTGGGCGGCGGCCGCTACCTGGAACAAGCACGCACCGATGGTCTTTCGTTTCTTGCACCGAGCGCTCGGTCCGAACGCCGACGTGGAGGATCTCACGCAGGAGGCGTTCGTCGGCGTGTTTTCCAGCGTGCGCACTCTTCGGAATCGCGAGGCGCTCCGCAGCTTCATCTTCTCGGTCGCCGTGCGCACGCTCCGAGGGGAGCTGCGTCGCCGCCGTGCGCGCCGGCTCTTTCAGCTTTCGGCGGTCGGACAGCTTCCGGACGTGGCCGTGCCGGCGCTCGACGCCGAGTCTCGTCAAGCGCTCCGACGTTTCTACGCAATCCTCGACCTCTTGAGTGCAGACGAGCGATCGGCATTCGCTCTTCGCCACCTGGAGGGTCTGCAGCTCGAGGAAGTCGCAGAAGCGCTCGACATTTCGCTGGCGACGGCCAAACGTCGCCTTCGGCGAGCTTCGGAGCTCGTCGCGCGCCATGCGCATCGCGACGCGGCCCTTGCGCCGTACGCCAAGACGAGCGGGGCCAGCGATGAGATCTGACGACAGCAGCGCACGATTGAGTGACCGCGTGGCGGGCCTCGCGGAGCTCGCACGAGACTCGCTCGGTGAGATGACGGAGCGGCAGCGAATACGCGGCTTGGAGGCGCTCCGGGCTCGCATATCCGACCAGCGTCGCAGCATCTGGGACGTGCGGCGGTCCGCACTCGCGCTCGCCGGGGGATTGGTGCTGGTCGGCTGCGTCGCTCTCGGGGTATCGATCGCCGACCATCGGCGCGAGCACGCGGCCGGTCTGGCCCTGCGTGTCCAAGGCGGTGAGCTTCTCGATGGGGGCACGATTCACGCGTCTGAAAACGCACGCCCGCTTCTTCGATTTTCGGACGGAAGCGAGGTCGCGCTCGGCGAGGGCGCACACGTACGAGTGCGTTCGATCGACGCCCATGGCGCGAGGGTGACGCTGCAGGACGGCGATGCGCACGTCTACGTGGTGCACGCATCGGGAACTCGCTGGGCTTTCGATGCCGGGCCATTCGTCGTCAACGTCACGGGAACCGCGTTTGGCTTGTCGTGGCGTGAGGACACGCAACAGCTCGATTTGCGGCTCGAGAATGGAACGGTCACGGTGAGCGGACCTGCGTCCGACGCCCCGCTCGCGCTCCGTGCAGGTCAGTGGCTGACGGTGCGCGGTGGCGACGTGCTGATTCGCAGCTTGACGGCCGACGAAGCGGACGTTTCCAGCACCGAAAAAGGCGCGGGCGTGAAGCCGCCTTCCGAGGAGCTCGCGGCGAATGCGCCTTCGGTAGCGGGTCACGATGTTGGCGAACCTGCTGGAGCGCGGCGTGCGGCGCCCCGACGTGCCAGCGCTCATCACTGGGTGGAGGACCTGGCGAACGGTCGCTTCGAGGCCATCGTGTCTCAGGCGGTCGCTCTGGGTACCGAAACGGCGATCGCCGAAAGCTCGGCCGATGAACTGGCGGCCTTGGCCGACGCCGCCCGATACACTCGGCGCCAGGACATCGCGCACAGCGCTCTGATAGGCCTGCGGCGTCGCTTCCCGGCATCGGAGCATGCCAATGTAGCGGCCTTTCACCTCGGACGAATGTCCGAGGCGGACGGCGATACGCGCACGGCATTTTCGTGGTTTGACACGTGTCTGGGAGAGGATCCGAACGGCGCTTACGCTTCCGAGGCCCTTGGACGTAAGATGACGCTGGTGCAGCTTCTCGAGGGAAAGCAGGCCGCACGAGCCGTCGCGGAGGCGTATTTGCGCCGTTTCCCGGGCGGAACGTATGCGGCAACCGCCCGGGCGCTGACCAACGCGCCGTGAGCCGTCGCTGGCGTCGTACGCTGGCAGTAGGGATGGTTGCGTGGCTGAGCTCAACGCTTGGGCTGCTCGCGGGGCCCGCATGGGCCGGCTCCGGCCGTGTCATATTGGTTCGACCGACGGCCGCCGACGACACGATTGGCGAGGCACTCAACCGAGTGCGGGGCGAGCTCGTGGCTGAGGGGTTCGACGTGGCCGAGGTGGATGTGCTGCCGGACTTGGCCCCGCCGACCCCCGGCAGTGCCACCCCCGAAGACGCTGCGTTGGCCACGATCGATCTCTCCGTCGAGGAGGGGGCGCACGTCGTCGATCTGCGCGTGATCGACCGGATCACCAACAAGACCGTCATCCGGCGAACGCCCGTCGAGAGCGGAACGACCTCCAGTACCGCGGAGGTTCTCGCGGTCCGCGCCGTCGAGCTGCTGCGCGCCAGCCTGCTCGAGTTGTTGTTGGAGTCCCGACCCTCAGCCCCAAACCCCAATGCAACGGCCGTTTCCGAGGTGCGCCACGCGTCGAAATGGGCCGCTCAAGGCCTGCCCCACGAGCGGGAACCAGTGTGGGCCGTCGAGGTGGGGGCCCTCGTCGTCACGGACCTCGGGGGCATCCCGCCTGCCGTGCTCGCCCTCGCGCGGATCCGCCGCGCGCTTTTCGGTCCGCTGTCGCTGCGCGCAACGGTCGCGGGTCTCGGAACCGAGATGCGTGCCGCGTCAGCCGCGGGAGAGGCAACGGTCACGCAGAACATCGGCCTCATCGAGTGCGTCGCGTCACTCTGGGCAGCGGCCGTCATTCATCCCTTCGTCTCGATCGGCGGAGGCATCCTTTATACCTCGGTGGAAGGCCACGCGGTATTTCCGTATCAGGCTCAATCCAATCCCCCCCAGTGGTCCGCGGCGGCCGATGCGAGCCTCGGTGCCGAGGTGAAGCTCGGCCGCCGTTTTGCCCTTTCGCTCGAAGGCCACGCGTTGCTCGCGCAACCCTATCCCGTGGTGCAGTTGCTCGGCGCGGACGTCGCGCGCACCGGACATCCGGCGATTCTGGGGTCGTTGTCCGTCGTGGGCTGGCTGTGATCCCCAGGCGCCCGCGGTGGCGGACGGCACTGGCCGTGATCGCGCCCTTGTGCGCCACCGCACCTGTGTGCGCGACCGCGCCTGCGTGCAATCCCGCCCCCATCAACGCGGTCGAGTTGGATCTGAGCTCTCAGCTGATCGCCTACTACCCGTTCGACGACGGAACCGGAAGTATCGTGCACGATCACTCCGGCCACAACCTCGATGGGACACTCGTCGGCGGCACGTGGAACTGGATCCCCGATGGGAAGTTCGGCGGCGCGCTTCATCTCGACGCCTATAGCTACGTGACCGTCGGCAGCGTGCCGAACGCAAGTTCGCCCGACGCAACCTCGCCCAACGCAAGCGCGCCCGACGCCAGCTTGTCCGAGGCGAGCTCGCCCGACGCGGGCTTGCTCGACACAGGCTTGTCCGAGGCGAGTTCGCCTGACGCGGGGGGCTTGCTCGAAACAAGCTTGCCCGACGCCAGCTTCCCCGACCAGATCTGGTCGAGTTTCACGGTATCCACTTGGGTCCGGACGAGCGGTTGGTACGATGCCGCGCAATTCGAGACGGTGGCCAGCACGGAAGAGGTATTCGACGGCGGCTGGGAGATCAACATCGAGAACGACCCGGGCGGCGCAGTCGAGTTGCAGGCGGCGTTCTACGACCACCTCCAGCCCCCCGTGATGAACCACGGTTACAGAGAGTACGACTGCTTGTGCTTACCGCCCGACGTCTGGACCCACTTTGCGTTCGTGGTCGACGGAGTGGCTCATACGATGACGACGTACGTCAACGGCCAGCTCGCGCCCAACACCGCGATGTTTTCCAACCCCGTTACGGCTCCCGACCCCATATTTCCAGGCGTCCGGGTGCTCTCCATCGGGACCTGGTCGGGGCCTGGTCCGCGCTTTCTCATTGGGGATATCGATGACCTGGCCATTTACGGCCGAGCGCTTCAACCGGCCGAGATTCTCGCACTGCAACAAAACCCTCCGATCCCGCCCTGACTCGTCGGGCGCGGCGCAACCGCGCAACCCTAGAGGCGGCGACGAATGGGCGATCCCGAGGAGCGGACGGCGTCGGATTCCGACGGACACCACGATCGATCGGACCAGCCGTATTTGCCGTCCGAAGCCGGGTAGGGCACTTGGTCGTCAGCAGCTCCAGTCGGGAAAGGACGCGGAAAGAATGAGATCGATTCGACGTACGATGATCGAAGCTCCGCTCATCCTGAGCGCCACGATGGCGATCGGATGTGTCGGAAGTGCTGCAAGCGCGCCCTCTGCGGTCTCGCCCCCTTCGGCGCTCCCGACGCCCCCTGCCCCGATCGGATCCACCTCTTCAGCCCCGGCGCCCTCGGCGGCCCCTGCTGAGTCGACGGGTCCCGCGGCGGCCCCCGCGGAACCGTCCAGCCAAGAGGACGAGCAAGTTGCCGCCGAGCTCTCGGAGCACGCCCGCCATCACCATCATGGCGGCGTCGTCCGGTTCATCGCGATGAGTTTGGACACGCTCGGAGTCACCGCCGACCAGCGCTCGGCCATTCAGAAAGTCCAGGCGGACCTTCGCGCCAAGCTCGAACCAGCGAATGCCGCGGAGCGAAAGGTCGTCGCCTTGCTCGCGGACGGGATCGCCGCGGGAAGGATCGACCGGGCCAAGGTCGATTTGGCGATCGCCGACGTGGGCCGCGCGTCGAGCGGCGTGCACGCGGCAATCGTCAACGCTCTCAATCAATTGCATGCCGTCTTGAACGAAGCGCAGCGCGCGGCGCTCGTCGACAAGGTGGAAGCCCATTGGCAGGTTTGGAAAGAAGCGAACGCCGGGGGAAAGGCCGCGGCCGAGCCGCGCGAGCACGGACACCTCGAAGCCCTCACGCACGAGCTTTCGCTCACGCCCGACCAAGTCGACACGATCCGCGGCACTCTTCGCGCAACGTCCGGTGGGGCTCGCGAGCCTCTCGACGCCGACAAGGTGAGCGCGCACATCAGCGCATTTGGAACGGCATTCGAGGGTGCCTCGTTCGACGCCAAGGCCCTGAAGTCGGCCGACGGCCTCAATGCGCACTTGGCGAGTTGGGGAGCGACCACGATGGCTCGCTTCTACGAAGCCGTCGCTCCAGTGCTTACCCCGGAGCAACGCTCCAAGCTCGCAGAGCAGGTCCGCGAGCACGCCAACCACCCGGCTGCCCCGGCCGCCGAGTAGGAGAATCGACCCATGAATCATCGATTCGGCTCATCGAAGGTATCCTTCGCGCTCGGGGCGCTCGGTCTGGGCCTGGCCTTGTCAGGCGAAGCCACCGCGCAGCCGCTGCCGCCGGAGGCGCCGCCACCACCTCCCCCCGCTTTCGTGGCGACCGTGGAGCCCGTGTACTACGAGGGCCACGCGGCCTATTGGTACGGAGCCCACTGGTACTGGCGCGATCCGCATGGGTGGCATTGGTACGCGAACGAGCCCGCATTCCTTCGGGATCGGCGCGGTCACTCGCCTGCGCCGCGCCACCACTACGAGCGACGACGCTGACGGCGCGTTCGCGGAAGCGGAGATGCTCGACGCCCGTGCCCGAGTCACGCGTCGCGGCCGGAGGCGGCACGACGCGTTGGGCGTTCCTCGGCTGAAGGCTTCGCCCTCGCTACGCCGGGGCCGTCCGCAGTCGCGGGCGCCTTGCCGGCGGATCGATCCAGATCCGACCCTTTGGCAAGCGGACGCCCGAGGGAAGCCTCCCTCGAACCGGCACGCGGCACAACGCCAGCCGAACGGCAACGCGGGCACTCGTAGCTTTCCACGTCCCATGAGGATCCGGGCGGCCCGAAGGGGCCTCCGCCGGAACCTCCGCAAGCCGGACATGTCATCGGGTTGTCCATCCTCGTGTATCCCTCTCATCCCGCAGACCGCACAGCTGTTTGTCGAACCGATCGGCTGAACGGACTGTCACGCGCGCGCGGGCCTGCCACCCTAAAGTCCGACTGAGTTCCGTGGGCGCAGAGGGATTCGGACCCCCGACTTCGTCCGTGTGAAGGACGCACTCTACCGCTGAGTTATGCGCCCAAGCCGGGTCAGCACTGGACGCTACCCCGCGAAAACGGCGACGGCAAGAGTGACTTCGCGTTCGACGTGTCACGGCCCACCCACGACGCCGAGCGTGGCCGCTCGAATTTTTCGCCAAAGATCCTCGCGACCCTCGCCTGTTGTCGCGCTGAAGCCCAGCACGGGAAAGGGGCGAGCGCCCAGACGCACTTTTTCGAGAGCGGGCTTCCGCGCAGCCAAGCCCAGCTTGTCAATCTTGGTTGCGACCAAAATGACTTCCGGCTTTGGTCCCGCAACCGTACGAGGCTGACGCAAGAAGTCGATCAGTTGCCGCTCTTCGTCTTCGATACCGCGACGCACGTCTACGAGAAGCACGACGGCACGCAGACCGGTGCGCTGGGTCAGATAACCCTCGATCATCGTCTGCCACTGCGATCGCTCGTCCTTCGACCGACGCGCCCAGCCGTAGCCCGGTAGGTCGACGAAGCGCAGGTTTAGGCCATCTGTGCACCGCACTTCGAACACATTCAATTGCCGCGTGCACCCGGGCGTGTTGCTCGTCCGTGCCAATCCACGACGCTGCATCGTGGCATTGAGGAGGCTGGACTTGCCCACGTTCGAGCGCCCGGCAAAGGCCACTTCGAGGAGCGTCGGGGGCGGAAGCGATGCATCATCGACGGCTCCCGCGACGAATGACGCGTCGATCACTCTCGTCTCGGTAGGTCCTATCTCTTTCATCGCAAATCCTCCCTGGCTCTGCGTTGACCCCGCCCGAGACGACGACCGGCCGCGTTCAGCATTTCGTCCAATTCCGGCGCCCCAAGGCCCCACGCGACGGCCAGAAACACGACGGCGAACGCAACCGACCCACCCGTGCCTGGAAGCATGCGCACGAGTGCGGGCGAGATGGCGCTCGATCCGCGCGGAGCGAGACTCCGAGCCGTCCCCCACGCCGCCATCGACGCCACCACCGACGCAAGAAGCGTCCGGATGCTCGACCTCGATAGGCTCGCGCCGCAGAGCGTCCCGATCCGCCGCTTGAGCCCCGCGAGAAGCAGCACCATTTGGATCGCGCTCGAGCCCGCAACCGCGACGCTGACCCCGACATGCCCAAGGGGTGCGCGCAGGGTCGTCGCGAGCCCGATGAAGACGACGAGATCCAACGCGCTGACGATCACAGGCGTGCGGGTGTCACCGAGCGCATACAGCGCCACCACCGTTTGGCGGACAACTGCCACCGTCCAGATTGCGCCGCCCAGCCACACGAGAGCTCTCGCGGTTTCGTGGGCAGCGCGAGCGTCGAACGCACCGCGTTCGAAGAGGGCGACAACGATGGGCTCGCCGATGACGATGAAGAGAGCGCTCGCAGGCACCGCCACGAACATGGCAAGGTTCACGCCGTGTGCCCATGCGCTGGCGAGCTCGCGTGTGGCCCCTTTCGCGGCGAGTATCGACAACGATGGCAGTGCAGCGGTCGACAGCGCCATGACGAAAATGCCCTGGGGAAAGTCGCAGAGACGCATCGCCCAGGAGAAATAGCTCTGCGCCCCGCTCCCGAGACCGGCCAAGAAGCGACGCGAGATGATCAGATCGATCGAATAAATGCCGATCCCCAGTGTGAGCGGCGCGATTCTCCGGAGGACTCTCCGCACATCGTCGTCGAAGACGAAGCGGGGTCGGCCCGCGAACCCAATCGCCCGAAGCGAGGGCCACTGAGCGACCACTTGCAAGAGCCCGCCGACAAGAGCGCCAAGGGCGAGCGCGAGCACCGGGTCTTTCCCCCGTGAGGCGAGAACCTGCGGCAGCCAAAGCGCGGCCGCCAAGAGCGCCACGTTGAGCAAACCGGGCGCGAATGCCGCCACCGCAAAGCGCCGCTTCGCGTTCAACGCCGCCATGCCGAGCGCGGCATTGCCCATGAAAAACAGGTAAGGGAAGATCCAGCGCGTCAGCGTCACGGTCCGGTCGAACTCCTCCGGTCGACCCCCGTACGTCCCGACGAAGATCTCCGTCACGGGGCGGGCGAAGACCACGCCGAGCGCGGTCACGACCACCAGGGCGACCAACGAGGCGCCTCGCACGCGCGCAAAAAACTGGCGCGCGGCCTCGTCGCCCTCACGCGACAATTTTTCCGCCAGCAACGGGACGACCGCACTGGTAACGGCGCCCTCCCCGAGGAGCTGACGAAGGGCATTGGGTATGGTGAACGCGATCCACCACGCATCGGTAGCGTCGCGATCAAAGATCGCCGCAAGGCCCATGTCACGAAACAGGCCGAGGATGCGCGACACGAGCGTGCCGGCTCCAACGGTGGTGGCTCGTGCGATCAGCCGGCGCCGCTCATGCTCCGCGTCGCGATCGAGCGTCACTTCCGGGCTCGTCACGTCCTTCAAAGCCGGGGTATGGAGCCGCGCTCGACGCGGCACGACTCACACTGACAGAGCGTCCGAAGGTACTTGAACGAATAAATGCCGGTCGAGTGCCCGTCGAACCATTTGAGCGCGAGCGCATATCCGCCCACGCGCTCAATGTCGTCGAGTTCGCGCTGCGTGTCGGTCGATCCGATGAATCGAACTTCGCCCGAGTGACCCTGGCAACCGGCGCACGGACAGAACCCGCGCAGAACCTCGTGCGGATACAAGCCCTTATGCCCGTCCGCCCAATCGATCTCGGTGGTGCGCGCGCCTCGCGGAGAGCGAATCATCACGGGCTTGAAGCGCAGATCCTGGGTCATGCGATTCCCCTGCGAACGGACTCGATCGCGGCGCGGGCTCGGCCAAGCCCCACGAGACCCGCCACGGCGCCGGGGCGGGAGATCGCTTTTTTGCCCATGAGGTGCCCGATGCGCAACGCAGAACTCCAGAGGCGCGGATTTGTCCACTCGGCCGACCGCGGTGTGAACCGCGTTGCGGCAAGCGTCGCGAGCGTTCCTGCGATGAACGCGTCGCCTGCACCCGTCGCGTCGACACAGCGCGCACGCATGGCAGGGACGTCGACTTCGCCATGCGGCCCGATGGCGCTCGCGCGATCGGCGCCACGCGTGATGAGCCAGGTGGCCCCGGGGGCATTGCGCTCCAGCCAACGCAGACCGGTGCCTCGCTCGCCAAGGGCGTGCAGATCCGCGATGCTCGCCTTGACGATCGCGGCGCGCCCGACCAGCCCTGCAATCGCGTGGCGCATCGATTCGCGATCGGCCCAAAGATGCGGGCGGACGTTGAGATCGACGAAAATATGTGCGCCCGCCGCCAGAGCGACCTCGAGGAACCGGTCGGTAGCCCTGGCGAGCTGCGGCGTCATCGAGGTACTCGTTCCGACGAGCGCCCAGCGCGCGCGCCCCATGGGCGAGGTCACGTGCTCGGCGGCGATCGCCAGATCGGCGGATTGATGGCGATAAAATACGAAATCCGGCTCCCCGCGAGAATCCCGAAGCACGAATGCCAGCCCGGTCCGGTTGGGCAATCGTTGGACGAAGCGCACGTCGACGCCATCACCTCGCAGATGCGCGATGAGCGCGGCGCCGAAACGATCGCGCCCGACGCCCCCGACGACGGCGGCCTTGACGCCCAACCTCGCAAGCCCGGTGGCGACATTGGCCGGCGCGCCGCCGAGTTCGCGCCGGAACGTGCGCGCGATCGGTTCACGCTTCCGCCCACCGATCTCGAACAGATCCCACAGGATCTCACCGAAGCAGACGACGTCGAGCATGCCGGCTCAGCGCTCGAACCCCGCATGCGCAGCCATTGCCCGGTCGACAACACCGAGGACGGCCCGAGCTTGGCCGTCGCTCACGGCACCGCACCGACCTGCAACGAGGGCGCGCGCCGCATCACGAACGCCGGCCGTGAGCACGGTCGATGCTCCGCCGCAGGCGCGGCAGATCAGGCCTCCCCGCGCCGGGTCGAGGCACGCGGCCCTGCCGGCAGGGCAGTTTCGACCGCAAACGATGCATGCCTCGAGCTCGAGCCCATAGCCGACCGCGACAAGCATCGCGAGACCCGCACGCGCCAAGTCCGTTCGCGGCGAAAGACTTCCCCGCTCGAGCGCATCCAAAAGCTCGATCAGCACTTGCCAGCCCCGCGGTTCGGGGGTGCGCGGCGGGAAGAGGTGTCGCGCCCACCGGAGCGCCACCCCGGCGGCATCGAGGGCGTCGAGATCGGACGCCACGCGCGGGCGGAGACGTACGATGCGTGCTTCCTTGAGCGTCGCGAGCTCGCCTCCCTTATCGTCCAGCAAGACGCATACGGTATGGAGGGGCTCCAGGGCTCCCCCGACGCGCCGAGAGCCCTTTCGGCCACCGCGGACGACGGCAGCGAGCTTGCCTGCCTGTTCCGTCACGAGTGTCGCGACGACATCGCTCTCTCCAAGCTCCACCGTCCGGACGACCAGCGCCTCGCTCTCGAGCAGCGTCACACGACCCGTTCAAGGCCACCGAGCTCGGAGCGCCACTGCGACAGCTCGGTCGGCATGTCGTGGCCACGCGGCTTGAGCACGATAGAAAGCGCCAACGAGAGCAAAATGAGCAGCAATACAAACGCGATCGCCACGCCAAATCGCCGTCCTTGCCCTTCGCGAGCCGCCTGCAGCGGCGTCTGCATCGGGAGCGGGGTGACGTACGCCACGCGCCGGCTCGACGTGTACCGAGCCAGGACCTCCGCGGGCAGCACGCCCACGGCTTGGGCGTACGCGCGAAGAAAGCCGCGCACGAACACCTCGCCAGGCAGCTCGTCGAATCGATCCGCTTCCATGGCTTGGAGCGACGAGACCGGAATGCGCGTCACCCTCGCGAGCTCGGCGAGGCTCATGCTCCGGCCAACCCGACAGCGCTTCAAGTAGCTGCCAAGGGACTCGAGCGCCGTTGGCACGCCGTGCGCACTCGCGGCATCCGCGGCGGCGGAGGTCGGGCGCGGGATCGCCAGGGCATTGCTCGTTGCTGTGAGACCGTCGGCCGGTTGCGTCGGGGTCATTGGATCCTCGCCAGCCCCTCGACGCATCCCTTGCCGGTCAGCGTGTCGGCGGAAAGTTCACGGCACTTCTCAAGATCCGCTCGCGCGTCATCCAGCTTGCCAAGCCGCAGGCGGACGCGAGCGCGTTCGCTCCAGGCATCCTGTAGCCGTTGGCATTCGGGTGCTTCGACGGAGAGCGCGTTCGTGAGACTCTGCTCTGCGGCGACGAAATCCCCCTTTTTTTCGTAGGCCACCCCTAGCCGGTAGTGGCCCACGCAAAAGCGCGGCTCGGTGATTGAGTTCTTCAACGATTCGATTCCTTCGTCGAGATGCCCCGCACCTACCTGAGCCCACCCCAAGTTTCCCCAGGCAAGAAAGCTCGATTCGAACGCAGAGTCCTTGGTGAGGGGCGCTAGAACGGCAATGGCGTCTTGGTAGCGTTCTTCCAAGATCAAAATTTGACCCAGTGTATTTTTGGCCTCACGAAATGTTTCATCGGCTTTCAGAGCGCCGCGTGCATACGTTTCAGCTTCCCTCAAGTGGCAATCCGGGTCTCGGAGCTCCAGCTTGCGGGAGCAAAAAAAAAGCTGAATCAACGAAGCGAAGTACAGGGCGTGGGCGTTGTGGTCGTCGACTTCAATGGCCTTGCGGCAGTGGTCGAGGGCAACTCGCTGCTGACCCCGGTAGAAGTAGTCACGCGCTAAGTCGTACTCGGCCTCGCTTTGGCGCTGAGGATCGGCTCCTGGTGATGCGGCGCCCTTGGGGTTGCATCCTGCTCCGGTGGTCAGCAAAGCGACCCCGAACCGCGTGGTTACGACCGCTCGTTGCAAAAATGCCACACGCTTCAGGGCCCACCGGGCTTACCTTACAAGCGACCGGCAAGTCAACCGCGCCAACGCCGGCCAGCCATGCCATGCTCATGCGCTCAGCCCCGGTGGTTCGGCTGAGCCCATCGGGCTACTCCCGATCGGTTGTGGCCCCCGCCGGGGCCGGGAGACTCCATCGAGATCATGGGTCGAGTGGCAAGTGTGTCGCGCGAGACGAAGGAAACCAAGGTCGAGGTGACGGCCAATGTCGATGGCTCGGGGCGCTCCGACATCGAAACGCCCCTTCCCTTCCTGAGTCACATGGTCGATCAGCTCGCCCGCCACGGACTCATCGACTTGACGGTGCGGGCGCGCGGCGACACCGAGATCGATGGCCATCACACGACCGAGGACGTCGGGCTAGTCATCGGCCAATGTGTGGCCAAGGCCATTGGCGACAAGGCCGGTCTCGTCCGCTACGGCTGGGCCACTCTACCGATGGATGAGGCGCGGGCGACGTGCGCCGTCGACCTTTCCGGACGGACGCACTTCGTTTGGGAGGTACCCCTTCCTGCGGGAGCGAAGCTTGGAACGTGGGACGTCGAGCTCGCCCCGGTCTTTTTCGAAGCGTTCGCACGTGGCGCACAGTGCAACTTGCACATCGTGCTGCACCGAGGAGACATCCTGCATCACATCGTGGAGGTCAGCTTCAAGGCGCTTGCGCGTGCCTTGCGAGAGGCGCTGCGAGTCGATCCGCGGGCGACGGGCGTGCCGTCCACCAAGGGAGATCTCACCGACTGACGCCGCGTCGGCGCAGGGCGATGGATCGAAGTCGGGAACGTCGTCCTGCCGATGCGGCTCCGGTGCGGGCATGCCGCCGCGCCGCATAGTAGGGACACCGAAAATTGGGCCGCGTTTGCGCGAGCGTTCGAACATGCGGTGCATGGACGAACGCCGAATCAAGCGAAGCGCGGAGCGTGTAGAAGCCCTCCAGTTTTTGGTCGAAACCGTAGCGGACCGCAGCCACGTGCGGGCACTCGTACTCGTCGACGACGCAGGACGGATTGTAGCGGGCATGGGCATCCCTGACGACGTGACTGGGCTAGCCCACATGGCGCGGGACGTAGCCTCGGGACGGGCCTCGGCCACCCAAGTGGACGCGGCCACGCGCGGTGGAGACGTCACTGCCCGCAGCGTCGCGACGCGCGACGGAATGCTTTACTTCGGGGCCATCGGGGACCGCGTCGCTCGGGTCGGCGACGCGGTCCGAGCCGTGCAGCGGATCCTGTGCGAGAGCCGACCCTCCTGACGATCGGACCCGAGCGCTGCAACGATTCCGCGGAGGCATTCGATGGGGTGGCGACACCCAATCCGTCGTGAGGGTAAGCCCGAGGGCGATCGCACCGCGTCTCGGGATCCGCGAGCCGGGGCTCGCGAGCGCCGCGGCCTTGTCCGCCCAGTCTTTACACTCGTCCTCGCGCACGCATTCGGCGAGAGCCGCGATGACTGGCCGTCGCACCGGCCTGGGTACCTGTGGCGGCCGCCCCGGGGCGCGATTGACATGGCCGATCGCAATGGCATCCAAGATCAAAAAGACGAAGCCGACCGAGTACGTCCCGTCGCGCGTGCGCGTCCGACTGACGGCCGGAGCCGCGGTGCGCGTCGCGCGTCAGATGCAGGAGATGACGCAAGCCGAGCTCGCGCACCTAACGGGCATCGCGCAGCCCACCCTTTTGAGCATCGAGAGCGGGCGATCGACGCTCGGAGCCGAGCGCGCCGAGAAGTTGGCGCGCGCGCTCAAGCAGCACCGCGCGGTGCTGCTTTGGCCGAATTGGGATCCCGAAGCCGAAGCAAAGAGGGCCGTCTGGCAATCCAGCGCCGGCACCCCTCGCGACACGGATGGCGGGCGATTGAACGAAGGGAGAACGATGTGGATAGACTTGCGCATGATTGATGCGCGAACTTCCTCCCCGGATTGTGCGGCGGCGTCTGCTCCTCGACGTGACGACCGAGCATCCGCGAGACTTGCTGCGCCGCGAACGGCCGGCTCCGTGTGGCTAAGGCGCCCTTCGAACTCGAGCGCGGAGGCAACTGCGCGGAGCGAGCGGCCCTCGGCCGATAGCTCACGGGCGCGAACGACCGTGGCGTGCTCTGACTCGACGGCGACGAGACTGCCATCGACTGCAGCGAAGCCGAACGGCGCGTCGCCGCCGGTCTTCTCGCCGCGAGCTCGCTTTTGCGCCGAGCGCCGCTTTCGTCCGAGCGCGAATCAACGCGCATTCGTCGGCCGTTGCGCCGTCAATGACCGTGCGCATGAACGCATCGGCCGGTGTCGATCCATTTCCTTCGCTTGCCGCACTCACGACGACCGCCCCGGCGCTCGCCGCAGCGCGCTCTACGCCGGCCGTCAGTACGACGTCACGCGCGATGCGATCTGTTGCTTGAACGAAACGTGCGTGACCACGAACGGCGGCACCTGCGCGGCGCGGCGATTTGCACGTTGAACGTTCCCCGACGTCACCCGAGCTTGCGGCGGGTGCGGTCCGGTTGGCCACCTCGGCCCGTTCGCCGGCTCATCTTATACCCCAACAATCCGCGTCTAAGTTTCCGGAATCATTCCGGTGCGAAGGAGGGGACTTGAACCCCTATGCCAGTTACGGCGCTAGCACCTCAAGCTAGTGCGTCTGCCAATTCCGCCACCTTCGCGAGGGGAACGACCGTGTATACGGGGGGTTGCGGATCGTCAAGCAAACTCGCCCTGCGGTCCGGTTCCTGAGCACGGGCATCATGCCCCGTAGCGATGCTCCGAGCGACAATAGGACACGCCGCACGGATCGGGTGGTGATCCGCCAGAAGGACGACCTTCCCGCGGACCAGGCAGCACGGCATTGCGAACCGCCATCACCATCGCCCATGGACCGTGGCTCGGAATCGCTCATCGTAGAGGCGCTTTATGGCCGCCATGGTCGTTTGACTCAGCGGAGGAAGGGATGCCGCAGTCGCGTTGTCCGCTGCTTGCCCGGCCGTCTTCGCGCCGGGAATCGCACACGTGACTTCGTCGAACATCAGAATCCACCGGAGCGCGAGTTGCGCCATGGTTGCGCCAGCGGGTACGAACGCGCGCAGTTGCTCGACGGCGTGGAGGCCCTCTTCGTACGCGACACCCGAGAACGTTTCCCCGACGTCGAACACCTCGCCACCCCGATTGAAGTTGCGGTGGTCGTCTCTGGCAAATGGCGTCTCGCGGCTCAGTTTCCCTGTAAGCAGACCCGAGGCGAGCGGGACGCGTGCAATGATGCCGACCCGCGCTTTGGCGGCGAGGGCGAAGAGCTCCTCGGCAGGCTTGATGCGAAACATGTTGAAGATGATCTGGATGCTTTGCACGTTGGCCATGCGGAGCGCCGCCTTCGCTTCGTCGACCGTCTCGACCGAAACGCCGTAAAAGCGGATTTTGCCTTCCCGCACCAAGTCGTCGAGACCGCCGAATACCTCAGGACGAGCGTAGACTTCAGCTGGCGGGCAGTGCAGTTGCAGAAGGTCCAACGCATCGACGTCGAGATTTCGCAGGCTGCGTTCGACGAAGGCCCGAAGGCTCGCAACCTTGTATCCCTCAGCTGTGTGCGGCCGAAGCCGTCGCCCCGCTTTCGTCGCGACATAAATCGTTTCGCCGCACTCCCGTCGGAGGTTGGCGATGAGGCGCTCGCTTCGGCCATCGCCGTAGACGTCCGCCGTGTCGATGAAATTCATTCCCGAGTCGACCGCCCGGTGCAGGGCACCCAACGACTCGGCGTCGCTGACCTCGCCCCAGGTGCCGCCGATCGCCCAAGCGCCAAAGGAAATCTCCGAGATGGCAAATCCAGTTCGCCCAAGCATGCGCCGATTCATCGTTCGACTCTCCCGAACGCCGATTCTGCGGGCCCGAGTCGAGGCCCCCATGCTCGGCACCGCTCAGCTCGTTGCACGACGGTTCTCGGATCGCGTCAACTCCCGTTGCGGGATGCGTTGACGAGAACGCTCACGATCTCGCCCACCTCGAACGGCTTCCGGACCCACCGAATCGCCTCGCCCTGCAAATCGTCGGGCAAACCGGCCGCGCTGCCGCTGATGAAGACGAGCACGGCGTCGGGCGAGCCGCGGCGAAGGGCGTCGAAGGCGCCGCGCACGTCGTGGGCGATCGGAGACAGATCGACGAGCGCCGCGTCGTGCTCTTCGCCGGCGTGCTCGACGAGTTCGGCCGCGGTGCGCGCGACAACGACTTGCGCGCCCCGCGCCCCGAGTGCGGACTCGAGCAGTGTCGCCACATCGACGTCGTCTTCCACAACCAGGATGCGAGTGCCAGCCAGGACGGCCGCACGCGGCGCCGACATCGGCGGAGGGGGAGGCTCCGCACGTGGCCAACGCAGCCTGAAGCTTGCTCCCTTGGACAATCCATCGGAGGCCAGTTCGAGCTCACCGCCCGCGGCGCGCGCGATGGCGCGGGCATGCGGCAGCCCAACGCCCGCTCCGCCTTCGCGCGTCGAAGCCCCCTCGAAGATCCGGCTTGCGTGTCCCGACGCGACGCCGGGACCTTGGTCATGCACGACAATCGACGTGCCCGATGCATCGGCTAGCGCCTCGATCGTGACGCTGCTTTGCGGGGGCGCCCAGGAGAGAGCATTCAGCAGGAGATTAGTAAGCACCTGCGCAACGTCCGTAGCGAGCAACACTCGTACGCCCGGACATCGACGCGCGATGAGCACCGTAACGCCAGCGCGCTGCGCCTCCACCGATAGCGTCTCGACGACATCGGCAATCACGACGTCGAGCATCTCCTCGCGGTTGTCCACGTCGGTCTCGGCTCCGATGGCGCGGCGCGCAAGATCTCGCGCCGCCCGAGCCCGATGCTCGACGATCGCCAAGGCTCGATTGAGCTGTTCGTCGGACGTGCGTCCGGTCCGGGCCTCGGCCACCCAGCCTAGGAGCACCGTCAGGGCGTTGGAAACATCGTGCAGCGCGCCGGTGACGTCACGATGCGGGTCTCCCGGAGGAATGTCGCTCCATCGGCTCAATCGGCCCGGACCGCCCTGCTGTTGCACACCGAGAACGCTACGACATCTCCCTCTTCGGGTCACGCTCCCGAAATATTTCTGCGCCGGGGCCGGAATCACTCCACGGCGCTCGCGTCATCGCCCGGCTCGGCGACGAGAACCGACAACGCCTTACGTGCCGCCTCGATGGTTACGTCGCGAGCTTCGACGATGAGAGCGGCGACCCTCTCCACCTGATGAGCCGCGGCGCCGGCCGCTAGCGCGACGGACCGCGCGTGCAACCCCATGTGCCCACGCTGGATCCCATCGGTCGCCAGCGCTCGGAGGGCGGCTAGATTCGAGGCCAGACCCACCGATGCGGCAATGGCCGCAAGCTGTTGAGCATCGGTTACGCCGAGCATTCGAAGCGACAGGCGCGCCGCGGGGTGGACGCGCAGGGTCCCCCCGACGGTCCCCAAGGCCATCGGCATCTCGAGCCGTCCCTCGAGATGGCCGCCGTCGCGCCGCCAGGTCGCGAGAGGCCGATAGTGCCCGCTGCGCGTCGCGTAGGCATGTGCGCCCGCTTCGACGGCGCGCCAGTCGTTGCCCGTGGCGATGACAACGGCGTCCACGCCGTTCATGATGCCCTTGTTGTGGGTCGCTGCGCGATATGGGTCGAGCTCGGCAAATCGCGACGCATTGAGGATGCCGTCGATGACGTCGCTCCCGTTCATTTCGTCGGTCGCGAGGACTTCGGGCGGTACGCGGCATCGCACACGTACGCAGCGCCTATCGCACAGGTTGGATAGAATTCGCAGCCCGACCCGTCCGCCACCGATCTCGGCGATCCGATCGGCAACCGCTTCCGCTGCCCCGTTGACGAGGTTGGCGCCCATTGCGTCTTGGCAGTCGATGATGATGTGCGCGACGACCATGTCGGGGGCGAGTACCCGCGCCTCGATCTCGCGCGCGCCGCCGCCTCGGGCGACCAAACCGCTCAGCGAGCGATTGGCCAAATCGATGATTGACGGCTCGTGATCGCGGATGCGCTGTGCGCATCCCACCGCGTCTCGAACGTCGACAAGCTGGACCTGAGCAATCATCAGCGGCGGATCGGCCTCGGCATGGAACCCGCCCCCGCTGCGGACCATTTTGGCCGCGTTCGATGCAGCGGCGACGACGCTCGGTTCCTCGATGACCATGGGCACGACGTAGTCGTGCCCATTGACTCGCACGTTCAGCGTTACGCCGTAGGGAAGCGCGTAGGTGCCCAGCACGTTCTCGACAAACTTGTCGGCGGTTTCGGCATCCAAGCCGCCTCCTTCGAGCGCGCATTCGATGTCGCTGGCCTCGGCACCGGTGGCCTCGCCGACGAGTGCACGGCGCTCTTGGACGGTGATCTTGTAAAATCCAGGAAGTCGAGAAGTTCGGGCCATTGTTCTAGTTTTCCTCATGTCGGAGACAGCGACGGACCCCGCCGTGGTCGATGCGAAGTTCCAGCGGCACCCATCCGAGCGCCGACGCGCGAACTTCGAACCGCGCAGACGGCGAGGTCACTCCCAGCCATACTCCGACATCTCCTCCGCCAGCGCCCGACGGCAGGAACACGGCGTTTTCGCCGGCGGCGAACGTTGCCAGTTCGGCGCACGAAGCCGGCACGATTGGCGCGTCGGCCACGCCGCCGAGATCCGACAGGAGCCTCCCGTATTGCCGCACCGACTGGATGAAAAGCGCGGCGCCCGAACGCACCGACTGCGCTGCCACGACGGCGGCCGCAAACATGGCCGCATTCAGGGTACTCACCTCTCGAGGCCGCACGCGACGTGCATCGCGAACACGCGCCAGTAGATCGCTCGTGCGCGCGCTCTCGCCGCTAAAGTATGCTTTTAGGACGAGCTCGCGCGGAAAATCGACGGATTCGACGGAGGCACGAGTCCCGTCGATCGCGTAGCGCTGCACGCCACCGTACACGGCGGCGGCCACATCGATTCCGCTGCCTCCGCCCTGCGCTTGGGCATGGGCGCGGCGTGCAGCGCGAAAGATCGTGTGGCGAACGGACGCCTCGGACACGTCTTGCCCGCGGTCGAGAGCGCGAACGGCGAGCGATGCGACGAGCGCTGCGGCGCTCGAGCCGAGCCCAAGTTTCATGCCGGATTCCGCCTGGAGCATTCGAACGTCGACCTCGGGAGCCGGGTCGACGCCGAACGCGGCCCGAACTTCGGCCGTCGGGTCCGACGCCCGGCGCGATGCATCCGCGATTGCATAGCGATCCACAGCTGCGACAATCGCGGGCGCCCCGTCGAGCACCGCGTACGCGCCCGTGAGCACGAGCTTGCCCGGGGCGATCGCTCTCATGCCTGCCGACCGTCGGAAGTGAGCCGAGCCCCTTCGCCCAGGTGTGACTCGATGACGCGGCGCACGCCGGGCAGGGCACGCACAGCGTCGCCCACACGATCGACATCGCCGGGACGAACAAGGACCTTGACGTGCGGGCCCGCATCCATCGTTGCAAACACGGCTGTGCCGGCGTCACGCAGTCCGCGCACGGCAGCGAGGATCTCGAGCGTCGCACCGCTCCAGTAGATGACGCCCGCCGCGATCGCGCTCGCGTGCATGGCGAGAGCGCTCGCTTCGGCCAGCACACCCATCGCAGCGAAGTCCCGCTTGAGCACGCCTTCGCACAACTGGGTATGCATCCGAGGCGCCGCTTGGAGCCACGCCTCGGCGTACGGACTGCGCGCCATCGTCGCGCGCATTCCGTCCGTCGACCCGACCGGCTTGGCGCCCTCGGTTGTCACGCAGACCAGAACGGCGATGGGCAAGTGTTCGGCGGGCGCAATGGAGTGCGCGGCGAGTATTTCGTCCTCTCGCCGGGGCAAGAGAGAGCCCGCAGCGAGTTCGACGTAGCCGCCGAAGAGGCTTCTTGCCGCGCTGGCGGAGCTTCTTCGCGCGAGATCGCTAACGCGCGCAGCATCCCAATCCAGGCCAGCCGCGCGGACGGCCGCCAAGGCGAGTGCAGCGAAGCCGGACGCACTCGACGCCAGTCCGCTTGCCGTCGGAAAGTCGTTGCGCGATTCCACAAGGGCGCGCCGCGGCTCCCCCGCGGCGGACCGAACGCGGTCCATCAACTCGACGACCCGCGCGCGCGCCCGCTCGTCTGCTGGAGTCCCGTTGAGCATCACGCGATCTTCGGACAGCCCGGCATCGAATCGAACCCATGTGCGAGTTGCAAGGCCCCCCAGTGTGACGGACAGACTCGGCACGGCCGGGTAGTTCCCCGGACCCTCGCGCTTGCCCCAATACTTCGACAAGGCGACGTTCGGATGCGCCAAAGCGGCTGCCTCGCTCATGGCATGGTCTCGGTCTTTAGCCCATCGAGCTCATGAATGCGCGCCTCGGGAGCCACCTGGGTGGAGAATCCCTGGAATCCGGCTTGGCTCCAAGCCGCCAGGACCGCATCGGCCACCGACTGCGTCGGCACCAGGGCCACCACGCTGCCTCCGCCACCCGCTCCTGTGAGCTTTGCGCCGAGAGCGCCGCAGTCCCGAGCAAGACCACAGAGTCGCTCGATCTCCGGCGTCGACACGAACAGACCGCTCAACAGCATTTGATTGAGGTCCATCAGGCGCCCGAGCGCCGCTCGATCGCCGGCTTCGATCGCGAGCCGTGCGTTGTTCACGAGAACGCGGATGGCCTCGAACGACTTCTCGACGACCTCCGGTCGACGAGTCCGAAGGCGAGCGACGGCCTCCACCATGCACTTCGTACTGGACGCCATTCCCGTGTTTCCGATGCACAGGTGAATCGCGCCACGCGCCCGCACGGGCTCGAGCTTGGATCCTTTGCGAAAGAGCACACAGCCCCCACGCGCGGCCACGGCGGCGTCGACCCCGCTTGGATTGCCGTGAAACACCTGCTCCCAGACCATCGCCCGGTCTTGTATGGCGGCCGGCCCGAGCCACGGCTCGATGGCGCGCGCGATGGCGACCCCCATCGCGGCAGAGCAGCCCAAGCCGCCGCCGGGCGGAAGGTTCGCTTCCACTTCCACCGAGTGGGGTCCGAACGATGGATGGGCGGCACGAGCCGCCACGAGCAACGCACGAAATGCGCGGGCCAAGTCGTGGGTATCCTCCTCCAAGACACTGATGTTCCATCCGCGCACCAGCAACCGGCTCGGACCGGTCTCCAGCGGAATGGCCTGCGCGCGGGCACCCCGATCGATCCCAACGGCCAGGGCGGGCACGCCGTAGACGACCGCGTGCTCGCCGAGGAGGATCACCTTGCCGCAAGCAAGTCCACAACCACTCATCAGATCTGCCTGTCCGTTAGTGCAAGGACCGCGGTCGCAAGAAGCGCTCGCCCCGCGGACGTCAGCTTGGTCTGCTCGAGCGCGTCCTGTGCCTCGCGGACGAGAACGCCGATGCGGCTCTCGATGCGCGCGCGAATGCCGCATGCCTCGAGACGGTGGATCGCGCCACGCAAGTCCCGCTCGCTCGCATCGGGACGACCCAGGACGTGAGCGAGATCGTGACCGAGGCCCTGATGCAGAGCCTCCACGACGACCGCGCTCCGTTTTCCTGCGCGTAGGTCGTTGCCAGCTGGCTTTCCCATGATTGCGGCATCACCGAACACCCCAAGCACGTCATCGCGCATCT
>Ga0116135_1000122_pt1 | contig 38406 bp, 33 predicted proteins | sample June2015DPH_20_1_FD_89738 | JGI IMG/M metagenome (GOLD analysis project Ga0116135, IMG submission 89738) | Peatland microbial communities from SPRUCE experiment site at the Marcell Experimental Forest, Minnesota, USA - June2015DPH_20_10 | ecosystem: Environmental > Terrestrial > Soil > Wetlands... | reverse complement strand
TTGAAACCTTGAAACCTTGAAACATGGGAGTTCGTCTTGGAGTTCTTTCGCAATACCAACATCGATTTTCTCGGCAAGAAGTGGTACTTTCTCGCCTTTTCGCTCGTTTTCAGCGTAGCTGGTATTCTTTCCATGCTGTTCTGGCATGGCATCCCGTATGGCGTCGATTTCCGCGGCGGGACGCTGGTTTACGTCAAGTTCTCGCATACGCCGGACGACAATGCTCTGCGAGCCGCGATGGATCGCGCTGGCCTGCACAATGCCAAGCTCCAGCGTTATGACGTGCCTTCGAACAACGAAGAGTTGATCGACCTCGATGTGCAGGAAACCAGCGAACAGGCACTCGACAACGGCAAGTTGAAGATCATCAACGCGCTGGAAACCAACGCTCCCGCTGGCAAGCAGGATCTAAACAACTCCAGCTCTTTGGCCATAAAGAACTATTTGATGGACAAAGACCCGATGCGCCTGGGCTCCGACGCCGAGCAGAAATATGCTCAGCAGGCGCAGGCAATCGTTGACGCCCGCGACAAAGGCCAGGGCGGCGTTCTGACTTCATTCGATCAACTGAAAGGTTCGGTCGATCCAGCGGTAGTGGCTTCGCTTTCGGACGGATTCTTCCTCTCGGATTTCAGCGTGCGTAATGTCGAGATCGTCGGGCCACAGGTCGGCGCTCAATTGCGCCGACAGGCGCTTCTGGCGACAGCATACTCGTTGGCGGGAATGTTGGTTTATCTGGGTTTCCGTTTCGAGTGGATCTACGGCGTGGCCGCCGTGGTCACGGTATTTCACGACACGCTTATCACCGTCGGCGCGTTCTCCCTGCTCAACAAAGACATCTCCCTTACCGTAATCGCCGCGATTCTGACCCTGATTGGTTACTCTAATAACGACACGATCGTGGTATTTGACCGCATCCGGGAAAACATTAAGCTGATGCGGCGTGAGAAGCTGGCGGACATCGTCAACCGGAGCATCAATCAGACCTTAAGCAGAACCATCTTGACAGCGGGGCTGACCTTCCTTACAGTTCTTGCACTCTATTTGTTCGGTGGCGAAGTGCTGCGTGGGTTCAGCCTGGCACTGGTCATCGGCATCCTGATCGGCACGTATTCGTCGATCGCCATTGCGGCCCCCATTCTGGTGGCTTACCAGGATTGGCGGATCAGCAAGGGCAAGCGGCCCATGGCTATGCCCGTCCGGGCCAAGTAAAGGCCAGTATTGGCGTTGCCGTCTGTTTCGTGTTATGGCTTTGTTGTGACAGTGTTAATGTCTGGTTCGGCGTTCGTAACCTGCCTGACAGCGCTGTTCGAATTTGGGAGCAAAGGGGTGTTCGTCGGTGTCTAAGTCTACGTAGGCTCTGAGTAGGGGAGAAAATCTATGTTTGAAGATAGCCTTCTGGAATCCGGTGGCAGGCTGAAGACGAAGCGGGGACGGACCACGACCTTCGCGATCATTCTGGAGATCGGATTGATCGGTATCATGGTTCTAATGCCTCTAATCTTCACCGAGGCCCTGCCAAAGCAGCAATTGATGACTTTCCTTGTGGCGCCTCCTCCGCCGCCTCCTCCGCCACCGCCCGCCGCAGCACCAGTAAAAATCGTGCATCAGATTCAAACCGATATCGTGAACGGCGCTCTGCGCACCCCCACCAAGATCCCCCAAAAAGTCCAGATGATTAAGGAAGACGAGGCCCCTCCGGCAATGGCATCGGCTGGGGTGGTTGGCGGCGTCCCGGGAGGCATTCCCGGCGGTCAGATGGGCGGGGTAATTGGTGGCATTATCAGCTCTACGCCCGTCGCTGTGCCGAAAGTTGCGGCTCCGCAGCGCGTTCGCGTGTCCGCCGGCGTTACTTCTGGACTTCTGGTCCGCAAAGTTAATCCTGTCTATCCGCCGCTGGCGCGGCAGGCCCGCATTTCGGGAACGGTTGTCCTGCGAGCTGTGATCAGCAAAGATGGCTCCATCGAAAACCTTGCGCTGGTCAGCGGACATCCAATGCTGGCCCCAGCGGCAATCGACGCCGTGAAACAGTGGAAGTACAAGCCATACTTGCTCAATGGAGAGCCGGTTGAAGTGGATACCGAGGTACAGGTAAACTTCACGCTCGCCGGAGGCTAGACCCGGAGCGTGATAGGGCGATTAGCAGCATTGTGGTAGAAGGTATTGTTCTTACGGCCTTCCCCTCCCACCTTTAACCGTGGCCGGGAGAGACCTTTTGTCCGGCGCTCTCTTTGCGTCCTGAATGATTGAGCGCCAGGATTGTGAAGTGGTGAAACGATTTGTGCCCGCCGAGGAAATCTCTGCGCGCGTTAAGTTTGTTCGCCATGATCCAGACAGCGCTCTTTAATTTCGCATCAAAGTCTAATGGAAGTACCGAGGAGGAAGTAACTCATGGTAGCTCACTTTGCAGCAGCAACTTTCAGTCATGTTCCTAGGATGGCCGCCTGGATTGTGCAGGAGGGTGGCGCAGTGGGATGGGATCCGATTTCGCTATGGAAGCAGATGGGAATCATCGCGAAGGCCGTGGTCGTCATCCTGTTCATTATGTCGGGCTGGTCAATCGGCGTTATGATCGACCGCGCCATGGCGTACAACGCCGCCCGCAAACAGTCTCGCGCCTTTGCTCCGGCGGTTGCCGGCGCGCTGCGCGATGGCCGCATCGATGAGGCCATCAAGGTTGCCGAGCGCAACAAGAAGAGCCATCTGGCCAAGGTTGTGACCGCTGGCTTGATGGAGTTCAAGGCCCACCAGGATAGCCCGGGGGCGATCCCCGGCGAAACCATTGAAGCCTCCAAGCGCGCTCTGGAGCGTACGGAAGCGATTGTCCACGCCGAGTTGAAGCGCGGATTGGGCGGTCTGGCCACGATCGGCTCGACAGCTCCGTTCGTCGGACTGTTCGGAACGGTGATGGGCATTCTGAACGCCTTCAAAGGCATTTCCGAGCAGAAGGCAACCGGTCTGGGCGCCGTCGCAGGCGGCATTTCGGAAGCGCTGGTAACCACGGCTTTCGGTCTACTGGTCGCGATCCCGGCCGTCATGATGTTTAACTACCTCACCGGTCGCGTTGAGGCGTTCGATGTGGAGATGGACAACTCGTCGAGCGAACTGATCGATTACTTCCTGAAGCGGCGCGACGTTGCCGCTCGCAGGTAGCTAGCGCCGGCCTCTGGCCGGCACGAGCCGCCGAATCGGCGAAGCTACCCTGCCGTGAGTTACTAGTCCGGCGCTGGACGATATCCCGGCGCCGGTCCTCCTACCTCGGCAGAATTTGGAAGTACTGGAGATTTAGCTTATGTCATTAGCAAAACGAAACGAAGGCGCCAAGGTCAACTCTGACATCAACGTGACCCCGATGGTGGACGTGATGCTGGTGCTGCTGATTATCTTCATGGTCATCACGCCCATGTTGCAAAAGGGCATCAGCGTGGATATGGCGAAGGTCAACAATCCCACGCCGATGGCGGATGCCGATAAAGAGGACGCCCTGCTGGTTTCAGTCATGAAAAACGGCGACGTGTTTTTCGGCGCCGATAAGACTACGGTAGACAGCCTGGGCAGCAAAGTGAAAGATCGGCTTACCAACCGTACCGATAAGCGCGTTTACGTCAAAGCCGATGCTCGCGCCAAGTTCGGCAATGTGGTCCAAGTGGTGGACGCCGTACGCTCTGCCGGGGTGGATGATCTCGGCTTACTGACCGAACAGAGAAAGACTACTCCAAACGCTCCGCCTACCACGCCGGCACCCGGACAGTGATTTAGGCGACGCGGATGTAAGTGATGTAACAGGAGAACGATTATGAGTATGTCCATGGGTTCGGGCGGGGGGCAAAGCGCGAACATTAACGTCACCCCGCTCATTGACGTGCTACTGGTGCTGCTGATCATCTTCATGGTAATCACGCCGCTGACGCCGAAAGGTCTGGATGCGCTGGTTCCGCAGCCGCCTCCGCCGAACGCGCCCAAAAATAACACGCCCGACCGCACCATCGTGGTTCAGTTGATCGACCGCGGTGCCAACCAGGAACCCGGATTGAAGATCAATCAGGAAGACGCTACCTGGGATAATCTGCAAGGCCGTCTCGCCGACATTTACAAAACCCGCGCCGAGAAAGTGATGTTTGTGAAGGGAGACGATCCGATCCCGTTCGCCGATGTCGCCAACGTGATCGATATCGCGCACGCTGCGGGCGTGGATAAAGTGGGCCTGATTACTGCCAAAATCGAAGCCGGCGGCTAAACGCTGTTCCGCGTTTTGATGTAGTGCCCGGAAACAAGGTTCGCGCACGGGGGCTGGCGCTCCCGTGCCGCGTCTGCCAAGGAACGCTCAACCCGCGCTTGTCAAACTGTTGTCTCTGGGCCTAGGATGCTCTGTGGCAAGGGAGACTTATACCGCAATGAATAAATCCATTCGTCTGCTGATGCTGGCGGCGGTGTTGCCGGCGATCATAGCTACCGTGGGTTGCAGCAAGCTGCGCGCCCGCGACCAGCTCAACAAAGGCGTTACCGCCTTTAAGAATGCCAAGTTCGAAGAGGCAATCGATCATTTCCAACAGAGCGCCGCGCTCGACCCCAACCTGATCAATGCGAAGATGTATTTGGCCGCGGCCCTAGGCCAGCAATACATACCCGGCGTCGACAGTCCCGATAACGTCAAAATGGCGGAGCAGGCTATTGAGCAATATCAGCGCGTGCTGGATATGAACGCGCCGCGTGATCAGAAAGAGAATGCCGCCAAGAGCATCGCGTCGCTTTACTACAACATGAAGAAGTTCGACGACGCCAAGAAATACAACCGCATGGTCTCCGATATCGACCCCAACGATCCTGATCCCTACTACTCGATTGGCGTCATCGACTGGGCTACCTGCTACCAGCCGCGCATGGAAGAGCGCGCGAAACTCGGCTTGAAGCCCGAGGAGAACCTTAATCCGAAAAATAAGGATCAGAAGAAGGTTTGCGAAGAACTGAAGACCAAGAATCTGCCGTTTATTACGGAAGGTATCGAGAATCTGAACAAAGCGATTCAGCTTCGTCCGGATTATGACGATGCCATGGCGTATCTGAATCTGATGTACCGCGAGAAAGCCGATGTGGAATGCGACGATCTCGCCGCACGGCAGGAGGACCTGAAAACGGCCGACGGTTGGGTAGATAAGACTCTAGCCACCAAGAAGGCGAAAGCCGAGAAGCAGCCGGGTCAGCAGGGCGGCATTACGATGGATCAGCCGAAATAGGTCGGCATTATTGGAAGTGAAGGGCCTCTTCGCAGTGATGCGCAAGAGGCTTTTGTATTAGCCGAAAGCCCTCCACAATGTTTGCTCGCCGCTACGGGCTAGTATGGAGGCTGGTGTAGAGCCTGACCTCCACTTGAGTGAACTGTTGGCGATCAACCAGCGCATAAGAATTCCCCAGCGTCTGATCGAGCATCAGAGTAGTGGCATCGGGATTGCCCGGCAGGCCATTGCTCATCAGCACCAGCCAAAGCCGGGAATAGCGTTTGCTTGTCGAGTCCGCCAGGTCGCTAGCGGGTTTACCGGAGAAGTCGCGATAGTCCAAGCGCTCCCCGTGACGCGGGTAAACAATCGTCGGGCGTTCAGCGGACGATTCCGATGTCGCGTTTCTAATCGACTTGAAAAATTCATAGGGCACCCGCGCCTCGGCAATGTGAAACATGATGGCATCCCCTGCCTGCGCGTGGTCGAGCACATAATACGTAGCGGCCTGGGAGTCGTCGCGTTCGAGATCAAAATCGTGATGGTAGTAAGAAAATGTCCCTTGCAGGGAAAGCGCAAGGATGGCCACGAGACTGAGAGCGAGGATCCAGCGATTGTGGACTTTTGCTATCCCCGCCGCGGCTAGTATTGCGAAAGCTGGCAGGCAGAAGATGAAATAACGTCCCAGAAAAAGTGGCCGGGCGAGCGAAAGCAGCAGTACCAGAATTACCGGAAAAATCAGCCAGAGACTCAGGAAGCGAAGCCGCCAGGCTAGCCAGTCTAATTCGGCCTCCGACAGTTCGCCCGTAGGTTTTCGTGGCAGAACCGCATACGCGCAAGCCGTCACGAAGAGTAAAAGCAGAAGAAGTCCGTCGTTGCCCGCAAGATGTTCGGCAAACTCCAGCAGGTCATGCGGCTCGGGCCGGTGAATCCAACGGATCGGTCCGGCTCCAGTCTTGGCCACGAAAATAATCAGAGGCAGGGTCGCGATGCCGATCCAAATCCACGCTTGGAGCTGAGCGCGGGCGCGAAGATCTATTTGATTTCGTCCCCACTTCTGTACCGACAACCATTGCGCCGCCAGCAGTAATAGCGCGTAGAGGTGAGCATAAACGGCCAGCACGCTGAACAAGACGTATAAGAGGCGGTTGCGGCGCGAGGGCTTGTGCGCGGTCGCGACGAAGAACCCGCTCGACAGTGTCGCCAGCAACACGAACAGCGAATAGCTGCGTGCCTCCTGCGCGTAACGAATGTGGTAGGCGTTGACGCTCATCAGCGCCACCGCCAGCAGAGCCACGCGCCGGTCGTAGAGTTTTCCGGCTAGCCAGAAAATTGCCGGCAAGGTGGCGAGCGAAAAGATGACTGACAGGCTGCGAATGAAAAATGGACTCGAATCAAAATGCAACCATCCCCGCAGCAGCAGATAATACAGCGACATATTGGCTTCGCGCCGCCACAGCAGCATCGCGAAGTCAGACCAGCCGAGCCGGGCCACTTCCACGCTAAAGTACTCATCAAACCAGAAACGCTTTCGAACGAGAAACGAGAATCGCAACACCGCGGCCCCGGCCATCAGCGCACAGAGAATCAGCGAAGAGGCACGCGTCCAGCACGGACGGTTGACGGGGGCTACGCTGTCGGAAGTGGTCAAAAGACGCATTGGAAGTTGAAGAAGTATGCGGAATCCAGATGATACTATGCTAAGAATGACCCACAATTCGGTGGGTTTCCATAGGGTTGATTGGCGAATGGGAACTGTGGCAGAAATTTCGCCGCATCGTGACGCGGCCGCAATGCTGGAGAACAAACAGTCGGCCGGATGTGTGTCCGTAATCGTTCCGGTTTATAACGAAGCCGCGCACGTAGAAGAACTGCTGCAAGCCATTCTCGCTTCGCCGGTTAAGAAAGAAGTTATCGTCGTGGACGATGGCTCCACTGACGGTACCCGCGAAAAGCTCCAATCCATGCCGCTCGCCGACGACGTTACGGTGATCTTCCACGAGAAAAACTGCGGCAAGGGAGCGGCAATCCGCACCGCGCTGGAATACGCGCGCGGCGAATACATCCTGATTCAGGATTCGGACCTCGAATACGATCCGCAGGACTATCCGGCGCTGCTGTTGCCTTTGGAACTGCGGCAAGCCAACGTAGTCTACGGTGTGCGGCCAGACCGGCCGGAACGCGGATTGCGGTTCTTTCTTGGCGCCAAGCTTTTGACCCATCTCACGAATCTTCTTTACCGTGCTGGGATTCACGATGAAGCAACCTGCTACAAGGTTTTCCGGCGATCGGTGATCTCGCAAATTCGTCTCGAGTGTCACCGTTTTGAGTTCTGTCCGGAAGTAACGGCGAAGCTTTGCCGGATGGGAGAGAAGATTGCCGAAGTGCCAGTGCGCTACCAGCCGCGTTCAGCGGGGGAAGGCAAGAAAATCCGGCATTCCGATGGCTGGCTGGCAATCTGGACGCTTTTGCGTCATCGATTCAGCCGTCGAAACACTTGGACGGATCGACTTGTAGATCGAGTCAGACTGCAACGTCCCTTTCCGGTCAGTTTTGTTCGTTTGCCCGAAGGGTGACGCTCTGTCTTTTTACGCTATCGTTTAATCGACTTCTTGCGCCTGATAAACTTCCGCTGGATGGATAAGCCTTCTCTCCCACTAATCCCTAAGTTCGTAGTTCAACTGGTCATCCTATCGTTCCCACTACAAGTGGCGATGATCGGCCTGCTGCACCAATATCGCACGCGACCGATCGAAGATCATTTTGCTTTCGGCTGGGAAATGGGACGCGTCGCTCGTTCGATCGCGCTAGGACAAGGCTTCAGCAATCCTTACGATGCGAATACCGGCCCTACGGCGTGGGAGCCACCGCTTTATCCGTATCTCATGGCGGGAGTTTTTAAGCTATTCGGGGTTTACACTTACGCTTCCGCGTGGGCGCTGCTGACGATTAATAGCCTCTTCGCTTCTCTTAGCACGATTCCACTTTTTCTAATCGCGCTGCGCACGTTCGATGAGCGCGTGGCTCGGTGGTCCGCGTATGGATGGGCACTGAATCCTTACATTTGGTACTGGTCGATTCATTGGATTTGGGATACCACGCTGACCCCGCTTCTGCTAACGCTGATTTTTCTAATCGCGCTGGAACTGGAGGAGTGGCGCGGATTCTGGGGTTGGGCGATCTTTGGAATTCTATGGGGCGTGGGGGCGCTGGCCAACCCTTCAATGCTTGCATTCCTGCCATTCTGCGGTTTGTGGATATGGCGGCAGAGGTTCAAAAATGGCCTGCCTGCGTTGACTGGCGTCGCGTTGTCTTCAGTAGTTTTCTTTCTGGTGCTTTCGCCGTGGCTGATCCGCAACTACGAGGTATTCGGACGGTTCGTTTTCATACGCGATGACTTCGGGCTGCAATTCCGGCTGGGGAATTCGAAGGGCGCGGAGGGAATGCTGATGGCTTATCTTCAGCCAAATCTCAACACACTGGAGTTGGAAAAGTTTCAGCGCATGGGTGAGTTGGCGTACGGGGCGGAATGCAAACGATTGGCATTCGGCTGGATCCGGGAAAATCCGCGGCAGTTCGCCATCGTCAGCCTAAGGAGATTTTTTTACTATTGGAACGGCGTGCCCAAGCCCACCGACAGCGTTGCGCTGTGGGACTTCCGTAATTCGCTTTTCCTGGCGTGGTCCGTGCTGGGAATCTGGGGCGCGGGACGAGCAGTACGGCAGAAGGTGCGCGGGGCATGGCTTTTCGCGGGGCTGCTGCTGACCTACCCGACGACCTACTACTTTGTTTTTCCTCACGCTCGCTATCGGCACCCGATTGAGCCTGAGTTGACCATCCTCGCCGTGTTTTTGCTGCTGCAAGCGTCCGAGCTGTCGCGCCGGCGAATTGGGGCTAGTGTTACCTGAATCACCGCGCTGGAATCGAATCTCCTGTAGAATTCTCGGTTCGCTAAGCTGCATTCCATGTTCAAGAAGATCCTCATCGCCAATCGCGGCGAGATTGCAGTACGCGTGCTGCGCGCCTGCCACGAAATGGGAATCGCCGCGGTCGTGGTTTACTCCGACGTAGACCGCGCCGCGCTTCATGTGCGCAAGGCCGACGAAGCGTATCCCATCGGTCCCGCGGCAGCCTCAGAATCGTATCTCAACATTGGAAAGATTCTCGACGTAGCGCAGCGCTCGGGCGCAGACGCCATCCATCCCGGTTACGGTTTTCTCTCCGAGAATGCGAAGTTCGCGCAAGCGTGCGCCGATGCCGGAATCAAGTTTATCGGGCCTACGGCGGCCTCCATGGAAGCGATGGGATCGAAAACCCGCGCGCGGCAAGCCATGGAGAAAGCAAACATCCCCTTCGTACCCGGTACATCGCGCGGGGTGGAGTCATCCGAGCAGGCAGAGCAAATCGCCGAGAAAATTGGCTATCCGATTATGTTGAAAGCCGCTGCTGGCGGGGGCGGCAAAGGCATGAGGCTGGTGCATGCGGCCGATCAGCTGAAGTCTTCTTTAGAAGCCGCCCGCAGCGAGGCGGAACGTTCTTTCGGTGACAGCGAGGTCTATATCGAAAAGGCGATTGTGAATCCCCGCCACATCGAGATGCAGGTCCTGGCCGACGAGCACGGCAACACAGTCTACCTTGGCGAAAGAGAATGTTCTTTGCAACGCCGCCATCAAAAAGTACTGGAAGAAGCGCCTTCGCCGATTGTTGACGCCGATATGCGGCGGCGGATGGGCGAGGTCGCGGTGCGCGTGGCGCAGGCTGCGAACTACACGAACGCTGGCACGGTGGAATTCCTCGTCGACCAGCAGAAAAATTTCTATTTTCTTGAGATGAATACAAGACTGCAGGTCGAGCATCCGGTGACCGAACTCATTACTGGACTGGACCTGGTCCATTTGCAGATTCGCATTGCAGCCGGTGAACAACTCCCATTCACGCAAGGTGATGTTCGAATCCGCGGCCATGCCATCGAGTGCCGCATCTATGCGGAAGACCCGGATAACAATTATTTCCCAAGTCCGGGCAAAATCACGCTGCTCCTTGCGCCTTCAGGGCCGGGCATCCGGCGCGACAGCGGCATGTATGAAGGCTGGAATGTGCCGATTGATTACGACCCGCTGCTGGCGAAGTTAATTGGATACGGCACCGACCGGGAGCAAGCTATTGCACGGCTTTCCAGGGCGCTTAACGAATATTTTGTCGGCGGCATCAAGACGAACATTTCGTTATTCCGGCGGATTTTGCGAGACGAAAACTTTCATGCGGCCAGGCTGGATACGGGATTTCTGGATCGCATGTTGAAGCAACCGGAAGACAAAGCTGGCGATGAAGAATCGGCGGAGCTCGCCGCGATCGCCGCAGGATTATTCGTAGTACTCGGTTCCACAGCCCAGGCAGTCAGTAGAAATTCGGATGGCAGCAGTCGGGGCTCGGCCGACAACGCAGAATCAAATTGGAAGAGCGCGAGTCGACAAGAAGCTTTGCGTTGATTGAAGCCGTCTCTGTATGACTTATGCGCAAGCTGCAAAGTGGTACGGTTCATATGCTCTACGACGTAACCATCGACGGCAAGAACTACCGGCTCGAGTTGAACCACGCCGAAGGACGTTGGCTCTGCCGCCTCGACGGGCAAGAGGTAGAGGTCGACGCTGTTCTCGCCCGTCCGGATGTGCTCTCGCTTCGCATCGGCAACAGGGCTTATGAGATTAAATCCGAGCACGTGGCGAACGATTTGCATCTTTGGGTAGGCAGTACGCGCTTCGCCGCTGAAGTTCGCGATCCTCGATCGCTGCGGAGCCGCAGCCGTGCCGCGGATGAGCACGGCCCACGTAAAATTATCGCGCCCATGCCGGGGAAGGTGGTGCGATTGCTCGTCCGCGATGGCGACCCAGTGGAAGCGGGCGCAGGTGTGGTTGTAGTAGAGGCGATGAAGATGCAGAACGAAATCAAATCGCCGAAAAAGGGGACGGTCCAAAGAATACTGGTCAGCGCGGGCTCGGCTGTGAATGCAGGCGACGTGCTGGCGATCATCGAATGATTCGAGTCCGCGCGGGCAGCCCAGTGAGCCGCGCTTACTTCGTCAAACCGTTGCTATCCAGAATTTTCTTCGCGTAATAATTCTCGACTTTGGCGGAATCCCGCAGCACTTCGTAGTAAGCGGCTTTCAACAACTGCTCCCGCCGGTCGTGCAGTTGTGAGCGAATGGCCTGCTGCACGCGCGGATCGGAGAGATCGCGCTGTCCCGCCGGCTCCTTCGATACCAGCTTCACAATGCGAAATCCCACCGCTTGTTTGTTCGCGGGGTTGGAGACCGTAATGATCGGGCTGTACTGTCCCGGCTTCAACTTCATGACGGTGTCGCGCGTTACCAGATCGGTGTTGCGTAGCGAAGATTCGGGAACCGTGCCCAGATCGCCGCCGTTTCCAGAAGTCTCCGGATCCTCGGAATAATTCATGGCCAGCGTGGCGAAGTCGTCTCCACTATCCAGCCGGTTGGAAATCATCTGAATCTTCTTGCGGGCGTCACCTTCATTCTGGGCTTTATTGTTCTGGTTATGAACCTGCGGATTGGGCACTGGGGTTACGAAAATTTGTGCCAGATGGTACTGCGGCTCGATCAGATTAAATTCGGATTTGTGAGCGGAGAAATAGTCGTTGATGTCCTGATCGGTCACATTGATTTTGGACGACACTTCCTTGTTCATCACTTTATCCACTGTGATCGAGCGGCGGATATCGCGCTTGAAATCCTCCAGGCTGATCTTTTTTTCTTTTAGCCGTGCATCGAACTCTTCCTGGGTGTAGGGCGACTTGATCTCGTTGAGCTTGCGGTCAACTTCCTCTTCGGTGGCTAACAGGCCGAGCTTCTCGGCGCGGCGCATCACCATTTCGTCGTCGATCAATTGGCGAAGAATATTCAGGCGGAGAATGGTGGCTTGTTCGCCAACCGGCGCTTGCTGCGCGCTGGCCACCTGGTTCTCGTAGTACTTGTCGACATCGGAGCGGAAGATTTTGCGGCCATCCACGGTGGCCATTACGTCGCCGCTTACCTGCGATTTGCAACCCAGCAGCGTTCCGAGCGAAGTTGTCGCGGCTATCAGCGCTACCAGACGCGCCAATTCCAGAGTTTTTTTCAAGAGTATCTCTCCCAGGACGAACCACACCGCATATTAGACTGATTGCCCGCTGAAATCATCTGGCGGCCGGTGCATTGGATGCAGCCGCGTGATCGGGTACGGGCAAGTTGGCATCCTTCAGGGCGCGATCAAGGGCCGCTCGCAACTCGCTCGGAGGCACCGCGCCATCAACCTTTTCTCCGTTCACGAATAGCGTGGGTGTGGCTTCCACGCCAATCCCTTCCGCCTCTTTCATCGACGCCTTTACCGCGCTGTCGTCCTGCGCCTTCACGCAGGACTGCAACTTTACCACATCAAGATTGTGCTTTTGGCCTTGCAAAATGGTCAGCCGGTCGAGTGCGTCGAAGCGCGCCGCGGGTGTTTTCTCGTTGCTCACTTCGTGCTGGTTAGCGTGAATGTAGTCGGCGAAGTCCCAGTAAGCGTCGCCATTCTGCGCGGCCAGGCAATTTGCATCTACAGCGGCGTGCGTGGCCCAGGGATGAATCTCGACCAACGGATAATCTTTATAGACGAACGTGATCCGGTCGCCGTACTCCTTCAGAATTTCGGGAAACAGCTCCTGATGCATGCGCGAGCAGAACGGGCATTCGAAGTCGTCGAAGTTGACCACCACCACTTTAGAATTCTTCGCGCCGCGCGTAGGCCGTCCGTTGACGTTGATCTTGCTCATCGTGTCCGCGTAGGGATCTTTGTTCAGGTCCAACTTGGTCAAACGCATCATCGTAGAACGATCTTTGGAGATCACGAATGTAAGATCTTGTTTCCGCTCTCCGCCATCTACGGTGACAATCACCGAATCGTAATTAGGGAAATCAGCGCTGGGTGAAATGGTTCCCACTATTACTTTGAATTCCGGCGGAACCTTATAAGTAGCACGCACCTGCCGCTCGATTTTATGCGCCAATTCTGGGGAAACGGATTCGGCCGCACAGCCAAGGCAGATAATAAGCAGGAGAAGAAAAGCTCGTCGAATTAGAATCACTAAGAACCGCCTGAACATTGTGGATTATACGTCGATTATCTCACAGCGAGAACAAGCCGCGGGAAATGTCCCAGTCGCAGATTCTGAGAATAGACGCAAACCGCTTAACCCGGATTTAACAGGCTCGCCAAAGCAGGCCCTCGGCCGGCAGCAAAGCATTCATCGATCCGGAGCGGAAGCCTTCCAGATCGAGGGTCACAAACTTGAAGCCAAGTGCCTTGAAAATGCGGGTGAACTCCGCGGCCATAGCCGGATCGAGAGCACGGTGCAACTGCTCTCGGGCAATCTCGATGCGGACAATCTCGCCATGGTGTCGCACGCGAACCTGGCGGAAGCCCAGGTCATGTAGAGCCTCTTCACCTTTCTCGACCGCGGCTAGCGTGTTTCGCGTAACCGGGCGCCCGTATTCGATCCGGGATGAAAGACAAGCCGAAGCGGGCTTATCCCAGACACGCAGTCCTGCCTGCCGGGCTAATTCGCGAATTTCGTGCTTGCCAAGACCAGCATCGAGGAGCGGCGCGGCCACGCGATGGTTCGCAGCTGCCTTCTGCCCCGGACGGAAGTCACCCTGGTCGTCAACATTGACTCCGTACGCGATTGCATCGAAGCCACGTGCCTGGCGCAGCCTTTCCATCAGGGTAAACAACTCGTCTTTGCAGAAGAAGCATCGTTGCGCATCGTTGCGTGCGTACTCGGGACGGTCCAGTTCGCTCGTTGCTACAACCTCGAGCGGGATCGCCTGCTCTTTCGCGAACGCAATTGCATCCGCGAGCTGCGTGCGCGCCAGGCTGGGAGAGTCGGCAATGATCGCCAGCATTTTGTTACCAAGAGCTTGATAAGCGGCCCATGCGAGATAAGCTGAATCGACTCCGCCAGAGTAGGCAACCAGGAGACGGCGTAGCTTCTCGAGTTGCGCGCGCAAAACCGCGCTCTTAGAAATTGTTTCGTTTGCGAGGGCAGACATGGTTGTCATGCTAACAGGATTGGATGCAATGACATCGCGCTAGGTAACGGCAAAAGATTAGTAAAGGCTTTCCTGGTGGCGCAAGCTGCCGAATCCGCCGATATTCGCCAGGGTGAAGGTGAAGCGAAACAAGTTCTCGTTGCGGACATTCGCCACCGCATAACTGCGATATTCCAGCGTCATGCCGCAGCAATCCCAGTTGTAGGTGGCCTGCGTGCTGACAAATTGCAATTGGCCGACTTCGTAGTCGAAACCGAAATTGCCGGCGGTGCTAAAGCCACGCTTGTTGGCGCTGCCGTATCCGAGCGCCGCCCGGAATTGGTTGAAGCGTTCGGATTGGGCGGGACCAGTCGTCGTTGATTGCGTGGTGGGAATCTGGAGGAAGGCATCGCCTCCGCCCAGAGTCACCTGGCCAACGTGGTAGTTGAGAAACAAAGTGCTGGCGTTCAGGGCGGTACTTTGAAAGTCGTAATCCATGTCCCACTCGGCATCGGTGCGCGAGCTGGTTTCCACGCGCACGCGCGAGATCAGAGGCGAAAGATGGCGCGGTTCCGTGATAAAGGCGATGCCGGTGAGGTCGGCCGTGGTCGTGAAAACGTTGCGCTGTCCGGGAATCAGTGCGCCGCCGAAAGTGGGATCGAGGAAATATTTCTGCTCCAGTTCCCAGGTAACAATCTCGTGCACTTGCGGTCCCGGCTGGCAGGGCGTATTCGCGAGTGGATGGGCATGCTGCCACGGAATCGTGGAGGCGGGAGACGCGCCGCCCACGGTAAGGGCGGACATGATCTGGTCGCAATCCTCCGGCTTCCCGGAAGTGCGCTTCGCGTAGAGACGCGTGATGAACCCGTATTGCACTTCATGGGTATCGGTGAGTATGTCTCGCTCGTCGAACTTGACGATATTTCCGAAATTGTTTACGCCGGTGACGAACCGGTAATCGATGCGCGGCTCGATCACGTGCTTCCACTTTCTTCCCAGGAACTGCCCATCGAAGGTTCGTTCAAGCGGAGCAGGTCGCAACTCTACGGAAGCGTCCAAGGCTTGCCGATTGATGGGATCGCCAATCGCCTGGCCGGGGTTCGATCCGGTGGCTCCAATCAGCCTCTCTGTGTAATAAGTTTCGTGCAAGGTGAAGTCCGGACGCAGAGACCAGCCTTTATACAACAGGGGCAAGGAAACTTCTGGATTCACGTCAAACCGCCCCAGCAGATTTGCCGTGCGGAATGCCGGCGTGCAGGATTGCGATGCTCCCGTCCCCGAGCACTGCTCGGGCTCGCTGCGGGAAAGGCCTGCGGTCGACGCGTCAAACGACCAGTAAAATGGCGTATGCCGCAAATTTTGGTCGAAGCTGGAGAAATCGAAACTCGGAGCGTGGAGGATTGTGATCACCTGTCCCGGAGTCGTGGTCAGAAAATTCTGATAGCGTTCGGTGACGCCATTAAGATTGAATCCGTCGACGGACTTCGAAAGAAACGCCTGCGATTTCACCTCCGAATTAACCGCCTGGCTGAAAACTTCATTGAACGCCAGACGAAAAAGGAACGAACTCAGATAGTCGATGTTCGCCACGCCTCGAAATCCATCGATCATCCCGGCAGCGTTCAAGCGGGCATTTTCTCCACCTTCTTTCAAAGGAGGAGTGCCGATGCCACGATCGATCACACCGAAATAATTGAGATCGACGTAAGATGATTCACTCGGTCGCGCGCGGAACTCGCCTCTTTGAGACCAACCGCGTAGCGAGAAATACTCAGTGCCGACGTTGGCATCCATCATGCGATTGATGGCCCAATAGTAGCCTGCGCCGATAATATTGCCTTTGGTGGAAGAGCGTCCGACAGAAGGCAGCAAGAAACCGGATTGGCGCGATTCTTTTTCGACAGGGTGAGTCGCGAACGGGAAATAGAGGATCGGAATTCCGTGCAACGCAAATTCGCTGCGGTAGATTTTCGCGTTGCCGCCCACGTCCACGTCCACTTTGCGCGCGTCGAACTGCCACTTGGGATGGGGCAATTCACAGGTTGTAATCGTGCCGTCAAAAACCAGGTAATGGTTGGCGCTAATCTTCTCGACTCGATTGCCGGTGAAGGCGAAGGGAGCGGTCGATGTCAGGATCGGCCGGTTGGCGCGAAAGCGGAGGCCCGTGGTTCCAGTCACATCGTAAAATTTGCCGGTTTCCAGGGCGAAGTTGTAGGTACCATGGGAGGCGCGAATGTGATCGTCATTCGGTCCGCCATCCAGCGCGAAATGCCCGCTCCCGGTGGCTTCGTGGGTATCCGAGTTGAAGGTCGCTTCATCGGCTTTTAAAACATAGGTTTCGTAGTAAATTTCGACGGCGCCGTGCAGTTTATAGAGGTCCCCCTCCCTCTCCTGCGTTATCGCACAGATCGTAGGGCGGTTATTGGTTTGTTCGGCGAACGCCCGGCCGCAAGGCGTCATCTGACCTTCCGTCTTTGATCGAGGCTCGCTTGCAGGCGCGGAAGCCGAATTCAGGGGCAGCAACTGGCTGGTAACTATGGGAAGAAGCAGAAGCAGGTGACAAAGGAGTGCCGCCGTGATAAGGAATCTGTTGCGAAGAATCATCGGGACGAGATTATCGGAACAAGATCATCGGAACAAAGTCAATTGGAACGCGATCATCCGGAGCGTGCGAGAGAAGCGTTCGAACGCCGCAGCGGCAGTCGTGGTGAACTTAGCACGGCTGCGCCTCTAGAGGCAAAGTCGTCGATGGTTTGGATTCCGCCGATTTCTTCGCGGTTATCTGAATTGCTCAAACTATTTACGTTCTTATAAGACGTGATTCATGCCTTGTCTGCTTTGTGGTGAGATTTGCCGGTGTTCGTCCGCTCCAGAATCTTTTGCGTTACCGCGCTGGCTGCCTGAGTCCGAGGCGCCTGCCGAGGCAGTTCCACCAGCGGAGGAGAGCAAGGAGATCAGCGATAGAGAGCAGCCACCGGATGGCATGCCCGCTTCGCCCGTGACGAATGAGGGTGCGGCCGACGAAGCCGCGTGGCGACAGGAGGTGGCTGCCCGGCTGAATCGTTATCAATCCCGGCGAAAGCCGCGCCCGCCTCGTTACCCGTCGTTGCGGCTGCACTTCGAGCAGGAAGCCGACAAGGTAGTCGGTGCCACGGAATTCTCCTACTCGACGCAGGTTTCTAATCAGGCAGTTGCCTTTCACGAGGTCGCTGCCAGCCACTCGATTGTCCGCCCCGACGCGGCTTCGTCGCGGGTTTCAAACGTTGACCCGAACGGTGCCTTCGCAGAGGGCGCGCAGTGGCGGGACGAAGCGTCCCATTCGAACGCAGTTGCCGTGCCGGTTTCAGCCCCGACTTCAGCCCCAACTTCAGCAAAGATCATCGAGTTTCCACGTTCCTGGGCCCTCCCCGTGGCACCGCTCGACGAACTGGCAGAGCCGGTCATGACCAGCCCGCGGATACTTGAGGCGCCGGAGATGGTTCCTCCGCCACCAGCGCTGGGTGGAATCACCATAGAACGGATCGAGCCGCCAGCGCTCGAAAAGCGGCCCGGCATCGATATTCCTCTGCAGACCGCGCCTCGCGGAAGGCGTCTTCTGGCCGCCCTGGTGGATTTCATTTTCATTGCCGCTGCCTGTACGGTCTTTTCTCTTATCTTTTGGAAGTTGACCGCAATCCGGCCGCCTAAAACCCAAATTCTCGGAGTCCTAACCGGGATGGCTGCGGTGTTCTGGTCGGCTTATCAGTATTTGCTCATTATCTATGCAGCAACTACTCCGGGTCTTCGGTTGGCGCGGCTCGAACTGTCGCGCTTCGACGGCAGCCCTGCGAACCGGCGGCTGCGCCGCTGGCGGGTCCTGGCATCGTTTCTTTCCGCGGCCGCGTTGGGTATGGGATATGGCTGGGTCTTCCTGGATGAAGACTCTCTTTGCTGGCACGACAGAATCACGCACACTTACCTTGCGCGCCGATCTCAGCCGAAAGCCGGATCTTCCGCCACGACCGATCCCGCGTCATAAATATCGTCCGGAGATGGCCGTCCGGCTTGATTCGAGACGCGGGCGGTCTGCCTTCGCCTGTGTTATCTTCATGGAGTTTCCATTTCATAGCGCTGTCTGGCACTCCTCTTAAGCATGGCTTCTTCGGTGGAAGGTTCCAAACCGGCCATAAAGGTGTTCGTCGCCACCACGGTGATGTTGACCTTCATCTCCTTCTGGCGGGCTTCCGCCATCGTTCTGTCTGACCTGGCCTCTTCGGCTTACTACGCGGGCGGAGACGCGGAGAAGGTGATCGGCAAAAGCGCTCCCTGGTTCATTCTGGCGGTCATGCTTTTTAGCTACGCCGTGCGAGCGCTTTATATCGAATCCAGCAGCATGTTCGTCCGTGGCGGCGTCTATCGCGTCGTGAAGGAGGCCATGGGCGGAGGATTGGCCAAGTTCTCCGTATCCGCCCTGCTTTTCGATTATGTCCTGACAGGGCCCATCAGCGCCGTTTCCGCCGGCCAATACCTGGCGGGCTTCATCAAGGACATGGGCGTGTACCTGCATCATCCTCTGAGTTTTTCCGACGACTACTTCGCGGCGGGATTGGCGATCGTGGTGGTGGCTTATTTCTGGTGGAAGAATACTCAGGGCATGCACGAATCCAGCCAGAAGGCGCTGCAGATCATGGTGATCACCACGGTCATGGTGGTGATTCTGATTGTCTGGTGTACCATTACCGTCCTGCGTGCGCCCATTCAGTTACCTCCCAACCCGCTGCACGCGGGCGTGATCCCGCTCAACAAGGAATCGCTGGGCTGGTTGAATGGAACCATATTCGGAAAGCTTACGTGGATCATTCTCTTTGTCGGTTTCGGCCACTCTGTGCTGGCCATGAGCGGCGAGGAGACTCTGGCGCAGGTCAATCGCGAGATCGAGCATCCCAAGCTGAAGAATCTGGAGAAGACCGGGCTGGTTATTTTCGTTTACAGCCTGCTGTTTACTTCTCTGGTTTCGTTCTTCGCGGTGATGATCATTCCCGATAAAGTCCGGCCGGACTACTTTGCCAACCTCATCGGCGGCATTGCCGTGTACTTGGCCGGACCACAAAGCTTGAAATTGCTTTTCCATGGATTTGTAGTCCTGGTTGGCGTGCTGATTCTCGCCGGCGCGCAGAACACTTCCATCGTCGGCGCGAATGGCGTTTTAAACCGGGTGGCGGAAGATGGCGTGCTCACCAGTTGGTTTCAGAAGCCGCACAACCGCTTCGGTACCAGCTACCGCATCATCAACCTAATCGTTGGGATGCAACTGCTCGTCATCTTTCTCAGCCTGGGCAACGTGTATGTTCTGGCGGCGCTCTACGCTTTCGGCGTGATCTGGAGCTTCGCCATGAAGTCGATCGCCGTGCTGGTGCTTCGCTTTACCGAGCCTGGAAACCGGCAGTGGAAGGTTCCGGGCAACCTGCACTTTGGCAAAACCGAGATTCCCATCGGCTTAATGATTATCTCCGCCGTGCTGCTGATGACGGCGGTCGTGAATCTGTTTACAAAATACCAAGCCACGATTGCCGGACTGATTTTCAGCGGAGTCTTCTTTACCATTTTCACGTTTTCCGAGCGCCATGTAGCCAGGGAGCGGCACGGCAAGCCGGAGCAACTTGACCAGTTCCGCGTATACGGCAATCAGGAGTTGGGCAGCGGGGCCATGGGAGTGCGCCCTGGGAACATTCTAGTGGCCGTACGCGATCCGCGTAATCTCTACTATTTGCGCCAGGTACTGGCGCACACTAATACGGCGAAGTTAGATGTGATCGTAATGAGTGCGCGCCTGTACCATCGCGAACCTACTTTTGGCGGCAGTTCGGTTCTCGAAGCCAGCCAGGTTTTCGACCACTACGAGCAGGAGTTGTTTACTGCAGCCGTTGCGGTTGCAGAAAAAGAAGGCAAGCCGATTTCGCTTCTCGTGGTCCCGGCTACTGACGTTTTCGAAGCCATCATGGTGACTGCTCAACGCCTGGATTCCTGCCGGGTCATCTGCGGGCTCTCGAATAAGCTCACCTCCGACGAGCAAGCCAAACTTACCGGTGATGCCTGGGAGCGCATGCCCGAACCGCGTCCGCGGCTGACTCTGGAGGTCTGCGCACCGGACGGCAGTGTGCGCGAGTACACAATCGGCCCTCATACGCCGCGTCTGCGTGCGCAGGACGTTGAGCTGATGCACAAACTTTGGTTGAACATTACGACCGATCCAAAGTTTGCCGGAGCGCACCATTACCACATCGTGGCTCTGGCGCTGGAAGAACTCCAGCGTGAACTGACTACGGACCAGAGGGCGGAACTCTTGCAAAAACTGCAGGAGGAGATTAACCGGCCCAATCCGCAGTGATTCCCGCTTGGTCCTGTTAAGGAATCGGTTCTGAGACGACCATGGCTGATTTCACACTACGCGTAAATGGCAGTGAGAAGAAAGTAAGCGTCGCACCGGAAACGCCTTTGCTTTGGGTATTACGCGACACCCTGGCGCTCACCGGAACTAAGTTCGGGTGCGGCGCGGGACTGTGCGGGGCTTGCACCGTGCATCTGGATGGCGAAGCGATTCGTTCCTGCTCCATGCCGGTCTCGCAGGTTGGCGGGAAATCGATCACAACAATAGAAGGCTTAGGTGCCAAGGGCATGCACGTGTTGCAGCAGGCGTGGATTGCCGAAGAGGTTCCGCAGTGCGGTTACTGCCAGACTGGGCAGATTATGACGGCCGCAGCGCTGCTGTCTAAAACTCCGAACCCGACGGATGAGCAAATCACGCAAGCGATGAACGGGAACCTTTGCCGATGCGGCACCTACGAACGCATTCGCAAGGCGATTCATCGCGCAGCTGGTTCTGGTGGAAATGCAGGGGCGACGCCATGAGCCCGCTGAGCCGGAGAGAATTCGTTGCCGCAGGAGTGGCTGCTGGCGCTGGATTGGTGATTGGTTTCTACCTGCCTCATGGGGAGAAAGTTGGGCAAGGGAGCTTTTCGCCCAACGCTTACCTGCGCATTACTCCCGATAACAAGGTCACAATTGTCGTGGCGCGCTCGGAGATGGGGCAGGGTGTGCGCACTGCGTTGCCGATGATTTTGGCTGAGGAGTTGGAAGCGGATTGGAAGCAGATCGAAATCGAGCAAGCGGGCGCGAGCACGCTATATGGCGATCAGACAACCGGCGGCAGCGCCAGCGTGCGGACCACATGGGATCCCATGCGGAAGGCGGGAGCGGCCGCACGCGAGATGCTGATATCGGCTGCGGCGCTGACTTGGGGCGTGCCGCGGTCAGGTTGCACGGCGCAGAGTGGAAGCGTTGTTCACGCTGCCTCCAAACGGAGGCTGACGTATGGCGAACTTGTGTCGAAAGCGTCCACTTTACCAATTCCTACCGACGTCACTTTGAAACAGAGCAAAGACTACAAGATCGTGGGGCAACGCTTGCCGCGAGTCGACACGCCCTCCAAGGTGAAAGGCGAAGCCGAATTCGGAATCGACTTCCGGCTGCCGGGCATGAAGTATGCGGTGCTTTCGCGCTGTCCAACCATCGGCGGAAAAGTTGGGAACTTCGAGGACAAAGAGTCGAAAAAAGTTTCCGGCGTGAGTTATGCGGGCAAAATCAGCGACAGTGCAGTCGCAGTTATTGCCGATAGCGTTTGGGGAGCGATGGAAGGGCGGCGACTCCTGAACGTGAGTTGGGACGATGGTCCGAACAAAGATTTGAATACTGCGGCGGTGATGGAGTCGCTGAAGCAGGCGGCAGCGAAGAAGGGCGTCAGCTTGTATTCGGCGGGAGATGTGTCGAAGGCTGCGGGGCGGCACATTTCGGCGGAATATCAGTTGCCCTTTATGGCGCACGCGCCCATGGAGCCGGGAAATTGTACGGCGCACTTCAAAGGGACGTCTTGTGAACTCTGGGCGCCCACGCAGGTGCCGCAGGACTGCCGCGATTCGGTCGCGCAAGCGATCGGGCTCGACGGAGATCAGGTAAAGGTAAATGTCACGCTGATGGGCGGGGGGTTTGGACGGCGGCTTGAGCACGATTATGCGGTGGAAGCCGCGCTGGTGTCGAAAGCAATCAGCGGTCCGGTAAAGGTAATTTGGACGCGGGAAGACGATATGCGCTTCTCGACGTATCGTCCCGCGAGCCTGCATCAGTTGAGCGCCGTGCTGGACGGAGCCGGATGGCCGGTTGCGTTCACGCATCGCATCGTCGCTCCTTCGATCAGCGGACAGAAAGGTCAGCCTGGGCCTAATGGCATCGATCCCGATCTGCCGGACGAGGCTGCGTTCATTTATGGAGTACCGAACGTTTCGCTCGAATACGCACTCGCGGAGACACCTGTGCCTCTGGGCTGGATGCGGTCGGTCTATGCGCTGCAGGTCGGATTTGCGAGTGAGAGTTTTATCGACGAACTGGCGACGGCGGCGGGGAAGGATCCGCTGGAGTACCGGTTGCACATGCTGGCGAAAGATCAGGACATTCAGTACTTCACAACCACCTGGCATACAGCGCGAATGCGGGGGGTGCTGAAGCTCGCCGCCGATAAAGCCGGATGGAGTAAACCATTGCCAGCCGGACATTACCGCGGCATTGCCTGCTTCGGATGTTTTGCTTCCTACATGGCCGAGGTGGTTGAGATCACGATGGAAAACGACACGCCGCGAGTTCATCGCGTTGTGGCCGCCGTGGATTGTGGACAAGTCGTAAATCCGGGCATTCTGGAGCAGCAGATTCCGGGTGGCGTGGTTTATGCGCTGGGCAACGCGCTGCGCGCGAAGATCACGATTGAGAAAGGCCGCGTGGTGCAGGGAAACTTTGACGACTACGCGCCGGTGCGGATGGATGAAACTCCGGTGGTGGAAGTCTATGCCCTGCCCAGCACGGAATCGCCTACTGGAATTGGAGAACCATCCGTACCTCCGCTCGCCCCAGCCTTATGCAGCGCAATCTATTCGGCAACTAAGAAGAGGATTCGTGCGTTGCCCATTTTGAGTTGAAGGTCTTGAGTTGCGACAACGCTCGCCTCACTCGACTGTTGCCGGAGAACGCGGCATGGGTTGGCCCACGGTCATTTTGAAGATTTTGATGTTCTTGCCGAAGGTTTCAAACTTCAAATCGCGGAATTGCAGATATTGCTCGCGCAATTCTTCCGGAAGCTCGACGTCCCATCCGGCTTGCACAATCCAAACGGTATCCCCGGGCGTTAGTCGGTAGGCTTCAACAAACCGCTGCCACTGCTGCGGGAAATTGTTTCCCAAAAACATCCAGCCTCTGTAATCCCGTGAAACGATGCGGTGGCCTGCGCACGAAAATTGTTCGAAGGTGGGCGGCGCGGGCTCGAATGAGATTGGTTGTTGCTGGCAGAGGTAATAGCCGAGAATGAGATCTGTTTGATAGTCCGTGAAGATCAGTTCGGCCGGGGCGGCGGTTTGTTGGACAAAAGTCATCGCGGCGGTCATGTGGTCACGGTTTTGATCGGCGCGGTCCATGTACGGGCGGCGTGGCTTGCCGAATGCGATACATGCGAGCAATACAGCGACCGCGATTCCGATTCCACGCGACCATTTTCCCGATGCTAAGCGCGCGGTCGCAACGCTAACGCCTGCGACACCCGGAATGACCAGAAAGGCCACGTGCCGTGTGCCCCCGTACGGATAAACATGTGCAATGCTCGCGGCGCAGGCGACCGCAAATGGAAGAAGCAAAAGAAGACCCAGTCGCGGCGAGGTATTTCGCGTGTCCGAGCCGCCAGTATTCGCTAGCAGGAGCACGATTGCGATCAAGAAAAATATCCCCATCACATCGCCGACTGCGAGCTGGCCAAAAAAATACTGGAACACTCCGAATGAGTGACCGAGTAAAAAAGTAATCCAGTGGTCATGGGCAGGATCGTAGTACGAACGGCGCAAAAAGAATTCGCTCATCCAACCTTCGAGCGCGGTTCTTGATTCGCCTACTCCAAGCTTCGAAATGTGGGTTTCGTAGAGAACAATTGCGAGAGTTAGGCCGCCAAGTTCACCTGCAGCCCAGATTGTCGTCAACCTTGCGGTTGGTCGCTCAAGAACAATTGCGATGAGTGCATACAGGCCCAGAGCCGCGGCGAATAAGAAAGCGGAGTAGTGAGACAACATCGCGAAATATAAACACAAAGAAAAAACGCAGATCCGGCCTGCGGAAAATTTGGCGAGAGCCTCATCCAGGAAAAACAATGCGCCCGCCAGGAAAGCCAGTAACAACGAATACTGGCGAATCTCGGCCGCAAGCATCACAACCGGCGGCAGGAACGCAACCAGCAGTAACCCGATGAAGCCCGCGAGAGCACCGGCGGCATTGACCAGCCACTTGTAAAACAGCCAGCAAAAAACCGCGCCCGCCAGCACGGAGGGCAGTCGCAGCCAGAGTTCCGAGGTGCCCATCGCGCGCCAGAAATAAAGAATGACGGTAAGAAGCGGCGGATGTGACGCTGTGAGACTCGCCTTGTAGGCTTGAGCAAGAGAGAGTTGATTCGCAAGGCGAAAGTGCAGGGCCTCGTCGGGATTGAGGAATGTTCCGTGTGCTCCCCAAAGGCGCGCAAGAAATCCAAAAAAAATAACCAGAGCTGCAGCAAGAGTGATCTTGCCATTGAGCCGTCGGGGCATTGTATTCTCAGACCGTATGTGCTGTGTCGGAATTGGCATCCTTCTCGATTAGATCGCGGGTGCGCCGAGCCATTTTACGGCGGATATGACGCCAGCACGTTGGCCTACCGCTGAGCATACACATTTGACTCCCCTTGCCGCGCTCGGCTAGCCTCAAGAGTCCGGCTATTCTGGATGTTCTCGACACGGATGCGATTCCGGCACAAATCAGCGATCTGGCTGCTGGCTGCGGCCTTGGTGAGTTGTGGAACCTCGCACCTTTCCGCGTCTACCGAACCGGTACACGCGCAACATGCCATTGTAGTAAGCGCCCACGAGTTGGCTTCGCGCGCCGGGGTCGAGATCATGCAGGCGGGTGGCAATGCGGTGGATGCGGCAGTAGCAACCGGTTTCGCGCTGGCTGTGGTGCATCCTGCCGCGGGAAATCTGGGCGGAGGCGGGATTATGTTGATCCGCATGGCGGATGGGAGCACGCATTTTATCGATTACCGCGAGAAAGCTCCGGCAGCCGCCACGCGCGGTCTGTATCTCGACGAGAAAGGGAATGTGATCGAAGGCGCCAGCGAGTACGGGTACAAGTCAATCGGCGTCCCAGGATCGGTTGCAGGAATGGTCTATGCGGAGCGGAAATACGGCAAGCTTAAGTTGAAGCAAGTGATGGCTCCGGCGATCCGCCTGGCGCATGAAGGCTATGCGCTAACGTGGACCGAGGCAAAAGATTTGCACGACCGGCATTTGAGCGAATTCGCCGAGTCGCGGAGAGTGTTTCAGCGGAACGGAAATTATTATCAGCCGGGGGAGATTTTTCGGCAGCCAGACTTGGCGCGCACGCTGGAGCGAATCGCGGCAAAACCCGACGATTTCTATCATGGGGAGCTGGCGCGAGAGTTGGCGGGTGCAATGCAAAAGGGCGGAGGTTTGATAACCGCCGACGATTTGGCGCAGTACGAGGTGAAAGAGCGTGAGCCGGTTCGCGGAAGCTATCGCGGATATGAAGTGATCAGCGCGCCACCACCGTCTTCTGGCGGTACGGTTCTGGTTGAGTCGCTGAATATTCTGGAAGGATACGATCTCGCCAAACTTGGCGACCGATCCGCAGAGTCCATCCACTTTACGACGGAAGCGTTCCGCCGGGCTTTTTTTGACCGTGCGGAGTTCCTGGGAGATCCGGACTTCGGAAAAATTCCGGTGGCCCAGTTGATCGATAAAAAATATGGCGCAGCCTGGCGCACTTCAGTTGATGATGTCGCCGCCTCACCCAGCAAGGATTTGAAACGGCCTGCCGTTTTTAACGAACTGGAACAGTATGCCGCGGCGCACCCGCAGACGCAGGCTGTCCACGAATCGCCCCACACCACGCATTACTCTGTAGTGGATGCCGAAGGCAATGCCGTGGCGGTGACCACGACGATTAACGACTGGTTTGGTTCGCGAGTGACGGCCGGTAGCCTGGGATTCCTGCTGAACGATGAAATGGATGATTTCACGGCCAAACCCGGCGTGCCCAACTCCGATGGATTAATTCAGGGCGAGGCGAATGCCATTGGACCGGGAAAGCGGCCGCTGTCGTCGATGACGCCCACCATTGTTGTGCACGATGGCAAGACATTTCTGGTGCTGGGGTCGCCTGGAAGTTCGAAGATCATTACGACAGTGGCGAACGTGCTGATGGGTGTGATCGATTACGGGATGAACATCCAGGAGGCGGTGGATGCCCCGCGCTTTCACAATCAGTGGCTGCCCGACGTATTGTATGTGGAGCAATGGTTTTCGCCGGATACGGTGGGCGCGCTGCGGAAGATGGGCTACAAGGTTCAGTTCGGGCTGCATGACGGAGAAACTTTTTCCCCTTATTGGAGCGATGCCGAGTGTATCGAGGTGGACCCGAAGACCGGAGAACGGCTCGGGGCCAGCGATTACCGCGATGGTGGCAGAGCAGTGGGATACTAGGACGTGCGAATTTATGGGAGTGGTTGGTAGAAATCCGAATAAGGAACGGGCATGTTGAAGGCAGTTTCAACCTATTTGTATGTGAAAGAAAGATTGCATCCGGGGATTCTGGATGGCTTGACCCGCAGCGGCGTGCAGGCGGTGGAGATTTTTGCCGCCAGACAGCATCTCGATTACGCCAACCGCAAAGCTCACGTCAAGGAAATTGCAGAGTGGTTTCGCGGGAGCGGCGTGCCGCTCCATTCGGTGCACTCGCCGCTCTATGCCGACTACGAATGGGGACGCGCCGGAGCGCCTCCGATCAACCTGGCCTCGACCGATCGCGCCGGGCTGGTGGACGCGATGGACGAGGTGAAGCGCGCGCTGGAAATTGCCGAGCAGATCCCGTTCCGCTTTCTGGTGCAGCACCTTGGGCTGCCCAATGAGGAATTCAGCGAGAAGAAGTTCGAATCGGCGATGACCTCGATCGAGCATCTGCGGGCCTTCGCCAAACCGCTGGGGGTGCGCATTCTGCTGGAAAACATTCCCAATGAACTTTCTACGCCCGACCGACTGGTGGAGATGATTCATACCGCTCACTTTGACGACGTGGGAATCTGCTTCGATTTTGGACACGCCCACATGATGGGTTCGGTGAGCGAAGCCTTTGAGATTCTGCGGGCGCAAATCTGCTCCACGCATGTTCACGATAACGACAAGGCTCGCGACGCGCACCTGTGGCCGGGAAAGGGAACGATCGATTGGGAGGAAGGCATGGAGTTGCTGCGCTCCGCTCCGCAGAGGCCGCCGGTGCTGTTGGAGTTGGAAGGGGACGAGAAGGTAAATCCCCTGGAGAAGCTGGGCGCGACATTCGAGATGCTGGAAGGAATTTAGTAATTGCAGGATTTAGCAAATAAATAATTGGAAGATCTGCGCTCGATTTTTAATTCGTCAAGTTGATTAATTTCCTGTTTATTCAACCCTATGTCTCCAGTTACCACTATTGCTGAAATCGGAAAGCACGAAGGCCAGTCGGTCACATTGCGCGGCTGGCTCTACAACCTGCGCGAGAGCGGGAAGCTGCTGTTCCCGCAGTTTCGCGACGGCTCAGGCGTGATCCAGGGCGTCGTGCCGAAGAATGCGGTCACGCCAGAAGTGTTCGAAGCGGTCAAAACGCTGACGCAGGAATCAAGCGTGATCGTGGAAGGCAAGGTCCGCGCCGATAAACGCGCGCCCGGCGGTTACGAACTCGATGTCTCGAATGTGCACGTCGTGCAGCGCGTACCGGAATCCGACCCTTATCCAATCACGCCGAAAGAGCATGGCACCGAGTTCCTGATGGAGCACCGGCATCTGTGGGTGCGCTCGCAGCGGCAGGCCTCGATACTTCGAGTGCGCGCCGAAATTATTAAGGCGGTTCGCGATTTCTTTGACGAACGCGGTTTTACGCTGACCGATCCGCCCATTCTTACCCCCGCGGCGTGCGAGGGCACGAGCACCCTCTTTCCGGTCGATTATTTCGAGGAGCAGGCGTATCTCACGCAGTCCGGCCAGCTTTATATTGAAGCCACGGCGATGGCCCTCGGCAAGGTGTATTCGTTCGGGCCAACGTTTCGCGCGGAGAAGTCGAAAACGCGGCGTCACCTCACCGAGTTTTGGATGGTCGAGCCGGAGATCGCTTACGCGGAACTCCACGATTTGATGGATTTGGCCGAAGGCTTTATCAGCTTTGTGGTGAAACGGTGCCTCGATCGTCGGCGAGCGGATTTGCAAGTAATAGGCCGGGATATTTCGAACCTGGAAAAAATTGTTCCGCCGTTCCCGCGTATGACTTACGACGAAGCCGTGAAGAATCTGCAGGAAGGCCACGCGAAACGCCTGCTCGAAACTAAGTTTGAATGGGGCGGCGACTTCGGCTCACCCGATGAAACTTATCTTTCTGCTCAGTTCGAAAAGCCGGTGATGGTGCATCGCTACCCGGCGAAGGTTAAGGCCTTTTACATGGAGCCGGATCCGCAACGGCCGGAACTGGCGCTGTGCGTGGATGTGCTGGCTCCGGAGGGTTACGGAGAAATCATTGGCGGCTCGCAGCGCATGGCGTCGTATGAATTGCTGGTGCAACGCATTCACGAACACGGATTGCCGGAAGAAGCCTTCAAGTGGTATTTGGATTTGCGCAAGTACGGCAGCGTTCCGCACGGCGGCTTCGGCATGGGCATTGAGCGCGCTGTGGCGTGGATTTGCGGGCTGGAGCACGTGCGCGAAACGATTCCATTCCCGCGGATGCTGCACCGGCTTTATCCCTGATTGAGTAATTGGGAAATTTGGTGATTGAGAAATTGACGATGCGGCAAGCTTTTCAAATTACCAAATTACTCAATTACCAAATTACTCAATTCTTATGGCTCTGACGACTTCGAGTTTTTCTCCTAAGAAGATTCGCGTGATTGGCGTCCCGCTCGATCTCGGCCAGTCGCGGCGCGGCGTCGACATGGGCCCGTCGGCTGTACGCGTGGCAGGGCTTGAGGCGCGACTGGAGGCGTTGGGACATGAAGTGGAGGATGGCGGCAATGTGGCTGTGGCCATCCCGGAACAGAAGAAAGAGGGCGACACTCACGCGAAATATTTGAAGGAGATTACCGCGACCTGCACCAAGCATGCAGAGTTGGTGATCAAGACGCTCGAAGCGGGCAAGATTCCTCTATCGCTCGGCGGCGATCATTCGATGGCCGCGGGCACAGTGGCGGGCGTGGCCGAGTTTTATCGGCGACAGGACCAACGAATCGGCCTCATCTGGATCGACGCTCACACCGACATCAATACTCCTGAAACATCTCCCAGCGGCAACGTGCACGGGATGCCGCTGGCGGCGATTATGGGCCTTGGCCCGGCGGAGTTGTCCAACATTTTCGATTTTTCTCCGAAAGTCCGTCCGGAGAATTGCGTGCTGGTGGGCGTGCGCGACATTGACGCCGTCGAGAAGGAAAATGTTCGCCGCGCCGGGATCGGCGTTTTCACCATGCGCGATATTGACGAGCGCGGCATGCGTACTGTGATGGAAGAAGCGTTGCGCATGGCCGGGCGCGGCACGGCCGGGTATCACATTTCGCTCGACATGGACTGGATCGATCCGGAAGATGCGCCCGGAGTGGGCACGCCAGTGCGCGGCGGGGCGACGTATCGCGAGGCGCACCTGGCGATGGAAATCATTGCCGACCACGGACGCATGCTGAGTATGGAGATTGTCGAAGTGAATCCCGTAATCGATGAACACAATCAGACTGCTGATTTGGCTGTGGAATTGGCGCTGTCGGCGTTTGGGAAGAAGATTCTCTAGGCATTTATGACAAGGCTTCGGGTTGGCATTCTTTTTGGCGGGCGCAGTGGGGAGCACGAAGTTTCGTTACTCTCAGCGGCGTCGGTTCTGCAAGCCATCGACAAAGATAAATATGAAGTCGTGCCCATCGGCATCACGAAAGATGGCCACTGGCTCACTGCAGCCGATGCCGAGAATTTACTGCAGGGCAAGCTAATGATCGAGCCTCGGCACTTGCGTGCCGGCGATCCCGATACGACGCAGGCCGCGGCGGTGCTGGCGCAGGGCGAGGCGGTGGTTGTTCCTCCGGAGCCGATTCACCGCGAAAGTGGACTGGTGCCGTTTCAAACCGATGCGGCTCTTATGCGGCGCGCCAGCGATCGCGCCATCAATGTCGATGTGATTTTCCCGGTGCTGCACGGCACGTTCGGCGAAGATGGAACGATTCAGGGCCTGCTTGAACTCGCCGACATTGCTTATGTTGGCTCAGGCGTGCTGGGCTCCGCTGCGGGGATGGACAAAGACATTATGAAGTCTTTGTTTATTGCCGCGGGAATTCCGCTTGTGAAGCATGTGACGATCTTGCGTAGCGACTGGGAGAAGGAACCGAAAAAAGTTCAAAAGCTGGTTGAGGGCAAGCTACGGTATCCGGTTTTCGTGAAGCCTGCGAACCTAGGATCGTCGGTTGGGATCTCTAAGGCGCACGATCGTAAAGAACTCGGACCGGCGATCGAGGAGGCGGCAAAATTCGACCGCAAGATCGTGATCGAGCAGGGCGTCGGCGGGAAGAACGCCAAAGCGCGAGAGATTGAATGCTCCGTGCTCGGCAATGACGACCCAATCGCTTCCATCCCAGGCGAGATTGTGCCCGTAAAAGAATTCTATGACTACAGCGCCAAGTACCTCGATGAAGGTTCTGAGCTGATTATTCCCGCGAAGCTTACAAAAACGGAAACCAAAAAAGTGCAAGAGTTGGCCGTTCGGGCATTCAAGGCTGTCGATTGCTCCGGCTTGGCGCGCGTGGATTTCCTGATGGAGCCGGGTACGCGCAAAATTTACCTGAATGAGGTCAATACCATGCCGGGATTTACGGCAATCAGCATGTATCCAAAGTTGTGGGCAGCATCCGGCCTCAAGTATGCCGACTTAATCGACAGGCTGATTCAGCTTGGTTTGGAGCGGCACGCAGACAAAAAGAGGAATCAATACACAAGGCAGCTCTAAAACCCGTATTTTTTCCAGTTTCCTGACTGTAAGTAACTGTAGACCGCAGCCTATTTTGCCGATGTTTCAGAGCATGGCCGGTCAGCGCCTGCAATATCTCACCACAAACGACTGGGTACTCGTCCAGGCAAAAGCAGCTCCGCGCATCTTCAAGCTTGGCGAGGAGATCATCCAGCAGGGGGAGGGTGTCGACAGCATTTACATTATTCGCCGCGGGGAAGCGTCCGTGCAGTTGGGTGCGAGCGGCAGTCGGGCAATTTTGGCGAAGCTTGGTCCGGAGGACATTTGCGGCGAAATCGCTTTTCTGGAAAAAGGCAAAGCCACGGCAGCCGTGATTGCCAGCGACGAAAAAGTGGAAGCCGATCAACTGGATGGGCAGGAATTACGTTCTCTGTTTGCCGCCTTCCCCGGACTGGCCTCGCGCTTTTACCAATCGTTGGCGACGATTCTGGCAGAACGGCTGCGGCTTACTTCCAGGGAATTGGCGCGGGAGATGATGATGCGGGATCTGCATCAGAAATAATCTTTGCGGTCCCAAGACGAGCGGTCGCCCCTTAACCTCAGCCGTACCAAAGCTCGTGGCAGGACGCCCGAGTTGGTCTGCCTGTATCCTTAAGAGCACATGGCGGGTCATCGACTTCAATATCTCACTGCAAACGACTGGGTGTTGATGCAGGCAAAGGCGACGCGCCGCAGCTACAGACGGGGCGAGCCCATCATCCCCGAAGGAGATGGACGCAACAACAGGTTCATCATTCGGCAATGCGAAGCTACTGTAGAACTGGCGGGGAGCGGCTCTCGGGCGATCCTCGCAACCCTTGGTCCCGATGACATCTGCGGTGAAATCGCATTCTTGGAGAAAGGCAAAGCTACAGCGGCGGTTGTGGCCAAAGAGGAAAACGTGGGGGCTGACGAGTTGAATGCGACAGAACTTCGCGAGCTTTTCCAGACCTTCCCCGGGCTTGCGTCGCGATTCTATCAGTCGCCAGCTACGATTTTGGCGGAACGCCTGCGAGCAACCTCGAAGGGACTGGGCCGCGAACTGATCATGCGAGACGGCAAGTGAGATTCGAAGTGTGCTCGCCACTCCGGGGTCCTAGCCGCTGAAACACAAAGCGGCAGCATTCGCATCGGTTGCGAATACCGCCGCGTGGTTCCTTTTCGTGTAGGGGAAAGCGTTACGCCCTTGCGCCCACAGCGGCGGGCTCGGGCGCGGAAATGCTTTCGTCCTTGCCGTTCGCCTTCTGCTGGCCGGGCTGGCCGCCCTTGCGAATGTCGATGCCGCCCTTGAAGAACGCGCCATCTTCAATGGAAATACGGGCCGCCACAACATCACCAGTGAGCGATCCGTCGCTGCGAATATCCACACGATCGCTGGCCGTCAGATTGCCGCGCACTTTGCCGAGAACAACGATTTCACGCGCATTAATGTTGGCCGCGACCACGCCATTGCGCCCAATCGTGACGCGGTTTCCCGCCAGGCTGATCGAGCCTTCGACTCGACCGTCAATGTAAAGCGATTCCGAGCCGGTAACCTCGCCCTTGATCACCAGCGATTTGCCAATGGTTGCCTGATCCGCAGTAGTGGTGGTAGTAGTAGCCACGGGACGCGGAGCAACGGGAGTGGGCTCATTCGCCATGGTAATTGCAGGCGCGCTCGGGGTAGACATAGTTGGACGCTCCGGCTCTGCTGGCCGCCCGGGCGTTTGAGGCTGATTCGTCGGCTTCCACATGGGTTACAAAGTTCCTTTCCTTGTTGGGATTGGGGTCACGTGCCGCATGTGCGTGACCAAATCGAATTGTACTCCCTTGTCTCAAAATGAGCGCTGTGGAAAAGCCTTTCTTTTCAATGACGTTTCCTAGGTTGGTACGTCTATTTAGGTGCCGGTCGGGGTTGAGTTCGAATGGATTAGCGTTTCGTTTTGGCTCGCTGACCGTGTAAGGATTCCCGAATAAGACTCGTCTGACAACATTCCACAGCCATTGAGAGTATGCTGTGAAATCAATTTCCCGAAGGCAATTCAGCCGTGAAGGAGAAACTTCATGTTCGAGCCAGCCGTTATTAATTCTCCAATTCTGACCATCGCTAGGCCGCAGCCGGATGAGTACGCCGCGTACTACGGCAAATACATCGCCCTGGTTCAGGGCCAGGATGTTCTAGGCGAACTCGACCGCCAACGGCGCGACACCATGAAACTGCTCTGCGGCAAGGATGAAGCCGAAGGCGAGTTTCGTTACTCGCCGGAGAAATGGAGCGCGAAGGAAGTTGTCGGCCACGTCTGCGACACTGAGCGTGTATTCGCCTACCGCGCGTTGCGCATTTCACGGGCCGACGCCACACCAATGGAGGGTTTCGAACAGGATGACTACGTGCGCAACGGGCCGTTTGCGCGCGTTCCGCTGGCGGAGATTATTGAGGATTATATCGCGGTGCGCCGGGCGACGATCACTCTGCTGCGCAACCTGGACGAAGCCGCATGGGCGCGGCGCGGAGTTGCGAACAAGAACGAAGTCACGGTGCGGGCGATTGCGTATATCATCGCGGGGCACGAACTGCATCATCGCCAGATTTTGCAAGAGAAATATTTCGCTGGACGCTGACCTGCCGATGCCATCCCGGGCGCTGACAGAATTGCTTCGCGGCAAAGGGGCGCATGCCGATCCACTTGCATGCGTTGAAGATCTCTCCGCGGAGCTTGCGGCACACCAGGTTGAAGGTTTTCCCCACTCCATCTGCGCGCTCGTTTTCCACATGAATTATTGGATGCATTACGATTTGCACCGCATTCGCGGTGAGAGGCCGCCGTATCCGGCACACAACGCGGAGAGCTTTCCTGCACACCCTACGCCCCCGGATGCGGAAGAATGGGACAGCTTGCGGGAAACGTTTTCTGCGCTGCTCAACGACTCTGCAGCACTCGCAGATTCTAGTCGGCAGGAACTTGATCGTGGGATCGAAGTCACCCACGCCAGCCACGGGGAACGCGCGGGGACGCTCGAGGCTGTACTTTGGCAACTTGCTGCCCACAACAGTTATCACGTGGGTCAGATTGCGCTAATCCGTCGCGTTCTAGGCGCCTGGCCGCCGCGCGCTGGCGGAGACACGTGGTAAGCCATACGTCGATTCTTAGATTCTCGAACCTCGGATTTGATTTCCGATATGCTGAGAGCTGATAGCTTCATGCTCTCCGATTCCACCATTATCAAACACATATCCCGCCAGCCCAAGCGCTCTGCCGGCTACAAGCAACTCGTTCGCGAACTCGGCCTGCATGGAGACGAGCGTGGAGAACTGGAGTCGCGCCTTGAGAAGTTGGTCAGCGCAGGTCAATTGGTTCAACTGAATTCCGACCGCTACGCTGTGCCGCAACCTGCAGCCGACAGAAATCTAGCGGCGGGCCGCCTCACCATGCATCGCGACGGCTTCGGCTTCGTCATTCCCAACGCGAGTTCGCTGAGTCCCACGATGAAGTCGCGTCTGGTGGGCGACATCTTTATTCCGCCCCACGCGATTGGCAATGCGATGCACGGTGATCAGGTGCTCGTCGATGTGATCGCCACTCGTCCCGACGGCCGGGCCGAAGGACGGATTGTTCGCTCCGTAGTGCGCCAGCATCCGACGGTGGTCGGGATTTTTCATTACGGCAGCCGGAATAACTACGTCCAACCCATCGATAGCAAGATCACGCAGGAAATTGTGATTCCGGCCGGAATGGAGCTACCCGGCGGCAACTCCTCTGTGTCCTCTGAGACCACCGTGGTTAATTCGGAAACCCGACAACAGAGAACATCGAGGCCACAGAGGCAATCCGTACACCGCGTCTTGGGCGAGGAAGCCACTTGCCGCGCCGACTGGAACGATCTCGAAGGCGTGGTTGTCGACGTTGAAATCACCGACTGGCCAACACCCACGCAAAATCCGTGCGGACGCGTAATTGAAGTTCTCGGACGTGAAGACGACTTCGGCGTCGACGTCGAAATTACGATCCGCAAATTTCATCTGCCGCATCACTTTCCCCCGGCGACGCTCGAAGAGGCGCAAGACATACCTGCCATTGTCCCGGCGGCAGAACTTCGCCATCGCCGCGATTTTCGAGCGCTGCCCATCGTCACAATCGACGGCGAAACCGCCCGCGATTTCGATGATGCGATCACGGTGAGCCACCTGGCGAACGGCAATTTCGAATTACAGGTTCATATTGCCGATGTGGCGCAATATGTTACTACTGACTCGGCGCTCGATCGGGAGGCTCGGCTGCGCGGCACCAGCGTTTATTTTCCCGACCGGGCCGTCCCCATGCTGCCGCTCGAACTCTCCACCGATATTTGCAGTCTCCGCCCGCAACTCGACCGGCTGGTGCTGTCGTGCGTGATGGAGATCGATCATCAAGGAGAAATTGTCGGATATGAGCTATCCGAAGGCGTAATTCGCTCTGCTGAACGTATGACCTACACCGACGTGAACGCAGTGCTCGAAGGCGACGCTGTACTGCGTGAGCGGTACGCTCCGCTGGTCCCGACGTTCGAACTGATGCGCGATCTGGCCATGATTCTGAACAAGAAGCGTCAGCGCCGCGGCTCGATCGATTTCGACCTGCCCGAACCGGTGATCGAGTTCGACGAGTTCGGATTGATGAAGAGCATCACGCGCTCCGAACGCAACATCGCCCATCGGCTGATCGAAGAATTCATGCTGTCGGCGAACGAGTGTGTGGCGCAGTATCTGGAATCGAAGCACATCGCGTCGTTATATCGAATCCACGAAAAGCCGGACGCCAAACGCGTCTACGACTTTGAAGTGATCGCCGCAACCTTCGGATATTCACTGGGAGTCGGCGCCCTACCGATTCAGCGTGTGCGGTTCAAAAGCGACCGCCGAGCGGCGAGAGGAGCAGGCAAGCAGGCACGGACGATCGAGATTCCGAAAGACGTTCACATCACCCCGCGCATGTATCAGAAGCTCACCGAGAAGATCGCGGGAAAACCGGAAGAGAGAATCTTGAGCTACCTGATGCTGCGCTCGCTCAAGCAGGCACGATATTCGGAGGAAAACGTCGGCCACTTCGCCCTGGCAGCGCCAAGTTACACGCACTTTACCTCGCCAATCCGCCGCTATCCGGACTTGATTGTGCACCGGATTCTAAAGGAGGTGCTCCGCGAGCGCGAGCGTAGCGCGGGCGTCCTGCCGGCACACATGCCAGAGAAACCTGATCATGCATTAGAAACTGCCGACTCGTCGGGAAGAATCGCGCAGGCTTTTAGTCCACCTTTGGGCCGGTGGGACGCGGGCGCTACGCCGTGGTCCAAGCGCAGAGATCATGCCGCACAGCGCGAACCGCTCGCAGCGCTGCACGGACCAATCTCCGTCGACGAACTACACAACATCTCCGAGGAGTCGAGCTACTCCGAGCGCCGGGCAGATGAAGCAGAGCGCGAACTCATGGAGTGGAAGAAGGTCAAGTTCATGCAGGACCGCGTCGGCGAAGACTTCGATGGCCTGATCACCAGCGTGACCAAGTTCGGTTTTTTCGTCGAACTCACCGATTTGTTCGTAGAAGGCCTGGTCCCGCTGAACACGCTTACCGACGACTATTACACTTATCACGAGAACACGCGCCAGATCATCGGCCAGCGCTCGCGCAAGACTTATGGCTTGGGGCAGAAAATCCGCGTAATTCTGGATCGCATAGACCCGGTAGAGAAGAAGATCCAGTTTGCGGTGCTCGAGGAGAAGCTTCTGCCAAAGCGCAAGCGAAAGAAGAGGTAGGCAAGAGCTATGCCGATCCGGAATGGCCGTCAAATAATGCTCGCATGGCTTGTGTCGATGTGCCTGCTTTCGCCAATCGGCGCTCGCGCACAGCAGTCTCCTTCGTGCCAGTTCGTTTCTTTCAAAGTAACGCTGAATGCCGGCGACAACTACGAGCGGGAGTTGGGCGGGGGCTTGCTGTTTCGCGTAAGAAGTCAAAAGGAGCCGGGCTGGTTTGTTGATATCGTCCCGGCAGAAGAGAACACTAAGGACTATATCTACCCTGCGAATGTACCCTTGCGATTTAACCCGAACCAAACTCTCGGACCCGGATACGGCGAGACCGTCCAGTCTTCTTTATCGCATCCGCACGAGATGAACTTCCTGCTCGATAGAACCAACTACGAGCGAATTTCCGCGGTGGTCGGCAATGTTCTACATTCTTATCAAACCCCTGACCCAGACCAAGCGTTGACCGACTACACGAATGCGGTTGACAATGCGCGGAAGGGATGGCTCCACATTAGCATTGCTTCGTACAAAGCCGATCCCCAGACCGGCGCATTGGTTCACATCAAGCTGCGCGTGGGCATTACGACGCCGCAGGATTTCCAATTCGCTCCCGGCGTGAGCCCCTGGCCTTCCCCCTGTCATCGCGAGTAGAAAGGGAACGGGTAAATGTTACTGCTGCGCGGAACTGCGGCTCAGGTGGTAAAATTCTTGAGTTAACCCCATCCGCTGCGGATGCGCAGCGGCTTCCTTCCTAGTCGGGACGTGGCTCAGCCTGGTAGAGCACTCGCTTGGGGTGCGAGGGGTCGGCAGTTCAAATCTGCCCGTCCCGACCAATTTTGGTTCGTCGGTCGAGAGCGGCGCATTTGCGTCGCTTGAGGGGTGAGATATGTCTGCGCCGCCCGCAAACTGGGGAGTTCATCAGTCCCAGTTCCGCTTCGATATTCGCGCCGAGCGCGAAGAATGTGAATGGCTGTTCCAGCATCCGGCGAGAATATTGCAGGATCGCATGGTGCGCCGCAGCCGCACAAATCGCACTAAGCAGCACGCATGTACCGACTGGGAGAAAGCCGAACGGTCTGAAGTGGAGGCGCGCAGGTTGCTACACCAGCACGCCTGCTTGGTTGGGGCAAAGAGAAGCGATATTACCTTTTGCAGCTGGGATCAGCTTAACTCAGTATCGGGCAGCCCGAGCCGAACGCACTTCTGATTGTCCGCGAACCAAGAAAATCACTTCTGACTTCTCCCATCCTCCGCGACAATCG
>Ga0116135_1000120_pt1 | contig 38670 bp, 37 predicted proteins | sample June2015DPH_20_1_FD_89738 | JGI IMG/M metagenome (GOLD analysis project Ga0116135, IMG submission 89738) | Peatland microbial communities from SPRUCE experiment site at the Marcell Experimental Forest, Minnesota, USA - June2015DPH_20_10 | ecosystem: Environmental > Terrestrial > Soil > Wetlands... | reverse complement strand
TCAGCCCTCCCCCAAGTGCTGCTCGATTACGAGAATAGGGCAGAAGGGACTTTGGGTAAATGGCACCGAAGTGCCAGAGGGAGGCACGATCGTGCCCCGTCGGTCCGGGGATGCAAATTCGCCGGTGAATCGGCGGGGGCGTGGATGAAGCTCTGAAGTTGGATCATTGCTTTCCGGCGTGAACCAGCGGCGCCGTGCGGCGGCCCCGCGGATGAATAGGAGAGCCCACTTGAACTACGTCAGTACCAACTCGAACGCCGTACCCTACCGCTCGGTAGGGGCCTACGGAGCAATCTCGAATACCGCGCCACAGCCGACGACGGGGCCACCGCTGTTTTCGGTGCAGAGTCCGGTGCCACCGTGATACGTCGTACCGTAGAGATTGCCCAAGGTGTCGAATATCAGGCCGGCGTAGGGATCGGACCCATCAGTGCCTTCGCCGAAGCTGTGCACCACTGACTCCGTCCAACCTCCGCCCACTGGCGTCAACTTAAATACGACGCCTCCGAAGCGCGAAAACGAGCCGCCGGAGGTGGTCGTGCCATAGAGATTGCCGGCGGCATCGACGGCCAAGCCACCGTTGCCCGGATAGTAACCGTCGGTGCCAGTTCCGAAGTCATGCAGCACGGTCTCTGTCCAGGGCCCGGCCGCCGAGGGAGTCAACTCGAACACCGTGCCGCAGCCGTAGCCCGCCATGCCGCTGCAGCTCGAAATGTTTCCGCCGATTTCCGTCGTGCCGTAGAGATTTCCGGCTGCATCGAAGATCAGGCTGCCGCCAGGAGCATTCCCGTCCGGCGCCTCTTTGAAGTCATAAAGAACCTTCTCCGTCCAACTCCCGCCCGCGGTGGGCGTCAACTCGAAAACCGTGCCGCAGCTCCGGTCGTAGGGGCAATTTGAATTTTTGCCACCCTCGGCGGTGGTCCCGTAGAGATTACCGGCGGCATCGAAGACAAGGCTAGCCACAGGATCGGCGCCGTCCTTGGGGTAGCCGGCAAAGCTATGCAGAAGTTTCTCCGTCCAACCGGTCGCGGTTGGCGACAACTCGAAGACTGTGCCCGAAAAGTGAGCCCCGCCGCTGGAGGTCGTGCCGTAGAGATTACCCGCGCCATCGAAGATGAGTGCAGCTTCGGGAGCTGTTCCGTCGCTGCCGACGCCGAAATTATGCAGAATTTTCTCGGTCCACTCCCCGCCCGCACCGGGCGTTAACTCAAACACTACGCCCGCGGCATGAGCGCCGCCATTTACCGTCGTGCCATAGAGGTTGCCGGCAGCATCGAGAATAAGGCTTGTGACGGGGGTCGAGCCGTCCTTGCCATTGTCGTGGAAGCTATGCAGCACTTTCTGCGTCCAGCCTCCGCCCGCCGCAGGCATTAGCTCGAAGGCGGTCCCGCAGCCTCCGGAGCCACACACTCCCGCGCCACCGATGATGGTGGTGCCGTAAAGATTGCCTGCGGCATCAAAGATCAGGCCGCCGGCAGGCGACGAACCATGTTCGCCACTTCCAGTGAAGCTGAATAGTAAGTCCTCTGTTTGGGCAGCGGCGGGGATCGTCATGGGCGTGACCACGGCAAACATCGCCAACAAGACGGCTAGTCTGGGAGAGAAGTTCTTGCCTCGCATAAGTAGTTCCCCATAGTTGCAGACGACGGAATCGTCTTACTCAGCCCGAAGCACAGTTTTTTTAAGCGACGTGAAAAGCAGTATCTACGTGGGAGCTGTTTTTTGACCTCTAAAGACGGCCACCATTGTCCCCCCAGTCTCTTTTGGTGTCAACGGGTATGCATAACCTCCGCTAAGCTCAAGAAATGTGGGCTAAACAGCTTGGAGCGGGGGCTTCTTTTCTGTGCCTTCGAAAAGGGCTTCGATCTCCTCCAAGGTCTTACCTTTTGTCTCCGGCAGGAAGAACGCAGCCGTGAGGAAGTACACGACCGTGCAGGCGGCGAAGCCGAAGAACATCGTCGAGTATCCGTACTTGCCGACCGTGGGCAGAAATACTGCGGCGATACCGGTGGAAACGGCCTGATTGATCAGCAGCGCGATGCTCATGCCGTTGGAGCGAATGCGGGTCGGCATCAACTCCGAAAGTGCGAGCCAGACGCAGACGCCGGGCCCGACGGCGTAAAAAGCCATGAAGAAGTAAAGCGTGATAGCGACGAGCCAGCCGTTGTCGCCGCTCGGGACTGGGGTGACGAGAGCGGCATCGATTTTGAGCGGAGCCTGGCGCGACTCCTCGAGATTGCTGAATGGGTTCGAGAAGAACGCCACCACGCGGTTGGCTGGAAGGCAGCTTTCGCGCGTGATCTCGATCGGTTGAGCGGTGGGATCGTCCGAACGAACCGCTTTACTGGCTGCGCGAAAGTCCCCGCAGGAGTAGATGATCACCATGGAGGTCGGCTGCGCGAATAATTTTTTGTCCGTTGGCCCGGTTGCCGCGGTCATGAGTTCGTCGACGGTCTTTTGGTTGTACAGCAACGAGAGAGTTTGGCTTTCGCCTACTTTCGATTGAACGGAGCTGCGCAAATCCACACGCAGCTTCTCGGTCCGGTGAAAGAGAAAGCCCGTACACAGCAGCGATGCGATGATTCCTGCGCTGCCCAACGAGAGCAGGAACTTGCGGCCTTTACGATCGACCAGGGCCACGCCGGCCATAGTGGTAAGGAAATTTACGACTGTGAAAAGAACGTATCCCCAGTGGGCTTGGAGGTCGGATAATCCGCTCTGCAGGAGAATGTTGGCGTTGTATCCGATGATCGAGTTCACGCCGGTTGCCTGATTGCAGGCCAGAATGATGCACGCCAGTACAAATGGGATGGCGTACTTGCGGCGGAGCAGAGATTCCTTCGTCTTGGTTCCAGCTGAGGTGTTTGCCCTCTCTGCGGCTGCGGCTTGCTCCATTTCGGCCAGCTGGAGGTCGGCCTGTTGAACATTTCGCGAGCGCAGCAGCGCCGCGTAGGCAGAATCGCGCTTTCCGCGACGGAAAAGCCAGCGGGGAGACTCCGCCACCAGCAAGCTGCCGATCACGAACAAAATGCCGGGAGGCAGAGAAACCCAAAAAATGCTGCGCCAGGCCGAATCCTTGAACGCAAAGAGACGGGCGGGATCGCCTAGTTTGGCTACTTCGTCCACGCGAATGCTGAAGAACATGCCCACCACGGCTGCCGCTACTATGCCCAGCGTCAGCAGCCACTGGAAGATGCCTGTGCCTTTGCCGCGGTGCGCAGCGGACAGGCATTCTGCGAGATAGAGTGGAACCACCACGCCGATCAACCCGGCGCTGACGCCCTGCAACAGTCTGCCAAGAACCAAAGGCTCATATCCGCGCGAAAGAGCGATGACAGGGATGCTGATGACAAAGAGCGCGCCGCTGAGAGCCATCAGGACGCGGCGTCCCATCCAATCTGCCAGAATACCCGCGAAAAGCGTCGACAACACACTGCCGAGCAGCACTGCGGCGACTATGATCGAAAGCTGCCCGGCGTTTAAACCGGAGGTCGCTTCAAGATAGGGGAGCGCGCCAGCGATGATTCCGACGTCGACGCCGTAGAGCAGTCCGCCGAGTCCCGCCACCAGGAGCAGGAAGCGGTTATATGCGGCCTTCTCATCTCTTGGCATGGATAAACCTGGCATGGATAAATCCTTTTAATTCAATAATTAAGAAGATTGCTTGTGGCGGCATGCAAGGCATCGGAGGACTATAATCGAGCTATTATGGTTATCAGCAATATTGAATCCCCCAGCCTAGTCGAAATCTGTGCACACGTAAAACAACTTGGTTACGCGGCCTCCGGCCACATCCGCCTCTACGGGGAAGAATTTGAAGTCATGTCAGATCCGTTTCCGGAAGAGGACGGCATTGCTGTACAGGTAAAGCCTATGCACCTGGGGGTGAAGGGCAACTCGCCGGTTCGGGTGTTGCAGCTGCCCGCCACGATTCTCCAGAGCGTTCGAGGAAGAGTCGGCAAGGCCGCCTAAGCCTGGGCGGGGATGTCGGACTTTTTCGGGTGAGTGGCGAGTTGGCGTGACACGTTGATGAACGCCTTTGCGGCCATTGAAAGAGTGCGGTCCCGCCGATAGGCGAGGCCTAGCTCTCGGAAAAGTTCCGCTCCCTCCAGTTCGACCAACTTGACGCGGCCTGCCGCTACTTCGTCGCGGGCGAATGACGCGCTGATCAGAGAAATGCCGAGGTCGGCGGCTACGAAGCTTTTGATCATGCCGATGCTTGGCAGCTCCATCCGCACTTTGAGTTCGGAAGCGTGCTCGCGGAAGAGCTTGTCAAGCAACCGGCGCGTGTGGCCGGTTTTCGGAAGAAGCAATGGATACTTCACCACCTCGCTGATGTGGGCGGTTTTCATTTTGGCGAGGGGGTTCTTCGGATTCACCATCAGCATGAGCTTGTCGCGGAAGATGGGCTGCACCTTGATGCTGGGGGATTGAACGGGCAAAGTGAGGATGCCCACTTCCAGCGAACCGCTCTCGAGCTTCTCGACGATTTTGTAGGTGAAGTTACGATAGATGCTGATTTGCACGTCAGGATAGCGGCGGCAGTAGTCGCCGAAGACTTCGGGCAGAACATAGAGGCAGGTAGCTTCATTCGCGCCCACCAGGAGCGTGCCGCGTGGAGTTTGGCCGTGGTCGGCGACGGCGACCAGTGATTCGTCGCGCAGGCTCTTCAGGCGCAGCGCATACTCGTAGAAGATCTGGCCGGCGGGGGTTAGCTTCACAGTCTTGCCGGAGCGATCGAGCAGGCGATCGCCGTATTCCTGCTCCAATTGGCGAATCTGCGCGCTCACGGCGGACTGCGAGCGGAAGACTTTTTCTCCCGCGCGAGAGAAGCTGCGTTGCCGAGCTACCTCGAGGAAGGTTATGAGCTGATCGAAATCCATTATTTTGAGATGGGGAATTATATCGGACTTTGGCCGCTCCATGCAGTGATATACGGGTTGCCGGGCAAAGAGCGCTTCTGATAACGTTGCGCGGCGGCAACATTTACTTCTATTCATGTCTATTTCATGCCCCGATTGCGCCGCAGCCATGCCCGAGACCGCTGACGTTTGTCCGGCTTGTGGGAGGGCTATGGAGGCGGTTGAGAGTGCCCACGGCAAAGTGGGTGGGCTGCCTGAAAACATAGCTGGGGCTTTGGCTTATTTCACTTCCGTTCCCGCCATCTTTTTTCTGCTGGTGAATCCTTATCGGAGCAATCGCTTTGTGCGCTTTCATGCGTATCAGTGCATCGGATTATCTCTGGCGGCGGTGATTGTCGCAGGCGTGTTGAGGATCGGTGGCATCGTGGTGGCTTTCATTCCGATGCTGGGTCCGTTGATTGTGGTCTTGTTGTGGGTTATTGCAATCCTGGGGTTCTTTATTCTTTGGTTGGTTGTGATTGTGAAGGCGCTGCAGGGCGAGATGTTTAAGCTGCCAGTTTTCGGAGACATCGCGGAGCGGCAAATGCAGCCACAACGCGCGAATTGACGCAACCTATCGCCGCACTCATAATCAAAGCTGGAAGAGGTTCCTAGTGGATATCTACGAACAAATCGTCCAGCTTCGGCGTGAAGGGCGTCGAGGAGCGCTGGCTACGATTGTGAACGTGCGCGGGTCAATTCCATCGTTCCGCACCGCGAAAATGCTGGTACGCGATGACGGCTCAATTCTGGGCACCATCGGCGGCGGTTGCGTGGAGGCCGATGTCTGGCAGGCGGCTCGCGAGATTATGGAATCCGAGAAGCCGCGGACGCTCACCTTCGACCTTAACCAAGATCCTAAGTACGACACCGGATTAGTGTGCGGCGGCACGCTGGAGGTTTTTATCGAGCCGGTGTTGCCTCCTGCATTACTTTACATTTTCGGCGCAGGCCACGTTGCGGTAAATCTTTGCAAGACGGCGTCGAATGCGGGATTCGATCCCATCGTAGTGGACGATCGTAGTTCTTACGCGACCACAGAGCGGTTTCCGTCGGCGCGCGAGGTGCATGCGCTCGAATTCGATGAAGCGATCAAGCAGCTTGATCCGAATGAGAATTCGTACATCGTAATTGTCACGCGGGGACACCGCGATGACATGCGCATTTTGCGCTGGGCGGTTCAGACACCCGCGCGATACGTGGGCATGATCGGCTCAAAGCGCAAGGTTATCGAGATTTTCAAGACCTTGCAGAATGAAGGAATGCCGGCGCATCTTTTCGAGTCAGTGCGCGCGCCGATTGGCCTGGACATCGGCGCAGTGACGCCCGAAGAGATTGCGGTTGCGATTACCGCAGAATTGATCGCCATCCGGCGGCACGCGACCAGCCGTCTTCCCCACATGAGCTGGTTCAGTTCCGAGGATTCGCCGGCCAGTGCGAGCGAGCTTCCGAAAGCGGCACGGGAAGAATAGAATTCTCGGTTCGCTGCGATCATCCGCTCATGACGCGATCCCCTAATTTCGCAGGTCTTATTCTTGCAGCCGGTGAATCCTCGCGCATGGGGCGGGAGAAAGCTTTGCTGCCGTGGCCTCCGGCCGGCGCGGGGCAATCGAGCGCCAGCGAGACATTCCTCTCTGCCGCGATCCGCTCGCTATCCGAAGTTACGGAATTTGTTGTGGTTGTTGTGGGCAAGAACGAGGCGGCCCTCGCGCCGATCATCTATTCCCGCGGGGCGTCGCTGGTTGTCAATCCCGAGCCGGGCCGGGGGCAGTTCAGTTCCTTGCAGGTTGGGCTGCAGGAAGTGCTCAACCACGGGCGCGACGCGGCAATGATTGCGCTGGTTGATCGTCCGCCCCTCAGTTCGGCTTCGCTCGCAAGCCTGCGCCAGGCCTTCGAGCGGTCGGATCAGAATATTTGGGCGATCATTCCGGAGTTCGGCGGGAAACACGGCCATCCTTATCTCGTCGGTCGAGAAATGATGGAAGCTTTCCTGCGAGTTCCGCCGACCTCGACCGCGCGCGAGGTTGAACACGCGCACGAAGGGCACATTCAGTACGTGCCAGTCGACGATCCGCTGGTCGCGCTGAACATCAACACTCCCGAGGATTACGCAGCGCTGCCACGGCATTGAGATGCGCTGGCGACCTCGCGATCGTTATCTCTATCTCTGTAGTTTCCGAATTCCGGACGCTGTAACCCGCGCCCGTTGCGCCTGCCGCCTCGGTCACGCTATCGTCAATAGATGAGCGCTGCAGAGACCGAAGCATTTCTTCCTGTTACGCGGGAATTCATAGATGCAATTCTAGAACTCAACCCTCGTGTTGCCGCATTCGATTGCGATGGGACGCTGTGGTCGGGTGACGCCGGCGAGCGCTTCTTCGATTGGGAGCTGAGCATGGCGGACATCGTGCCGGCTACGCTCGACGCGCCCATGCGGGCGCGCTATGCAGCTTACAAGCGAGGGGAAGTGGATGAGGCAACGATGTGCGGAGAAATGGTCACGATGCATCGCGGCATTAGGGACGCGGATTTGATGGACGCGGCGTCCCGATTCTTCGACCAGTTTTTCGTGCCGCAGATTTTTCCAGAGATGCGCGAACTCGTGCGTCGCTTGCAGGAGAAGGGTTGCGAAGTGTGGGCCGTTTCTTCTTCGAACGAATGGGTGATCCGCGCGGCGATGCGGCATTTTGGCTTACCTGAGAGTCGTGTTCTCGCGGCGAAAGTGGAGAGCGAGGATGGCCGCGCAACCGATCGTTTGATCCGCGTCCCATCAGGCCCGGGCAAGCCTGAAGCTTTGCGCGAATCGGTGAAGAAGGGAATGGACGCGGCCTTTGGAAACTCGCGGTGGGATGCGGAGATGTTGGAAATGGCGAGCCATGCGGTTGCGGTGAATCCGAATCCTGATCTGGAATCGAAGGCGCGCGAACGCGGCTGGCGGATTTATTTTCCCGAGGGGACGCGTTCCTAGGCGCCGCCGCGAGCGCCGGCAATTTACAATGGGCAGCGAATGTATTCCGCGCAGTTACTCGATCACTTCCAGAATCCGCGCAATGCGGGAGAGATTGCTGATGCGGACGCAAGTGTGGAGATCGAAAATCCTGCGTGCGGAGATGTGTTGCGGATCAGCTTAAAAAGCTCGGCTGGCAGGATTGATCAAATACAATTCAAGGCGAAGGGCTGCGTCGCATCGATTGCGTGCGCTTCCGCACTTACAGAGTTGGTCACGGGGAAGGCGATCGGCGAAGCAGGGAAGTTGACGCCAGAAGATGTAAACGCCGCGGTTGGAGGCCTTCCCCAAGCCTCAGCCCACGCTGCGCATCTTGCTGTCGATGCGCTTTCTCTCGCGCTGAGCCGGGTCACGTAGTTCTCTGTCTATGGCTGACCACACTCCAGAGCGCATCGTGAGCCTGCAGCCTAGCGCTACCGTGATTCTGGAAGCCGTCGGCGAACTACGCCGGGTGGTTGCCTGCACGAAGTATTGCGCCGACTTAGTTCCCGCAATCAAATCGCAGCGTCATGCCATCCTGGCCGATTCGTGGACCGCCAATGCTGAACAAATTGTGGCTGCGCATCCGGATCTGGTGATTGCCTCCGTGCCTTATCAGGAAAAGGCGGTGATTGAAATACTCAAGTCTGGCGCGCGCTTTTTGGGGTTTGCTCCCAAAACGCTGGCAGATGTTTACGCGGATATCGCCATCATCTCAGGAACGGTCGGAGCAAGCGCTCGCGGAGAAGACATAATCGACAAAATGCAGGGGCGAATTGAGCGAGTTCGCGCGCGGGCGAGCGCAAGTGCCCGTCCGCGAGTGTTTTGCGAAGAATGGGGTAAGCCCTTGATCGCATCGCAAATGTGGGTGGCGGAGCTGGTTGACGCCGCCGGGGGAGAATTTGTCGGGGAGCCGGGAAGGCAAATTCCACCCGAGGAAGTGGCCGGATTGAACCCGGAAATTGTGATTGCCGCTTGGTGCGGAGCCGGCGACCGCGTGCCGCTGGAGAAAATTGTGGCTGACCGTAAATGGCAGAAAACTGCTGCTGCAAAAAGTTCGCGCATCTACTGCATTCGTGACGAATACCTGAATACGCCCGCGCCTACGCTGCTCCACGGACTGGACGCTCTCGCCTTCGCCATACATCCCGAGGTATTTCCCTGCACGGAAGGCATCCGGCAGATTACCGCCGTTTCATCTTCTGTGCCCGTGAGTCGCGCTCTCTGAGTTAAGATTCTTTCATGCCCACCGCTACCCGAATGGAAGAACTCCGCCACGAAATCGCTGCCGTAGCTGACGCTGTGCCCTCGGCCAAAGTTCTCATGCAGGCCGTGTGCAGGCTTTTGCATGAGCGCATGCTTAAGTACAACTGGGTCGGATTTTACATGCTCGAGCCCGGCGCGCATCCCCCGGTGCTGGTCCTCGATACCTTCGTCGGCGCCATGACTCCGCACACGCGCATTCCTCTCCATCAGGGTATTTGTGGCGCGGCCGCTTCCAGCGGAAAAATGATTGTCGTCGACGACGTCAGTAAGGATCCGCGTTACCTCGCTTGCTCGCTCGAAACCAAGTCGGAGATTGTCGTTCCGGTCTTTGCGAACAACCAGGTGGTTGGCGAACTCGACATCGATAGCCACTTTCCCGCGGCGTTCGGCGCCGATGACCAGGTATTTGTTCAATACTGCGCCGAGCTGGTGGGAAAGAAGCTTGAGAAGTCGCGATGAGAGTTGAAAAGGGCCAGGTGCGTGCGCCCGAAATCGGGCCGCTGTGGCTGAATTCGCCGCCGTTGAATTTCCGTCAGCTGCGTGGCCGGGTCGTGCTAGTCGATTTCTGGGACTATACCTGCGGGAATTGCATTCGCACGCTGCCGTATGTGCAGGCCTGGCACGAGCGTTATAAAGACAAAGGTCTCACCGTGATCGGGGTCCACACACCGGAGTTCACGTTCGCGCAATATGAATCCAATGTAGAGCGGGGGATTCGTGAGTTTGGGCTTACCTATCCCATCGTGGTCGATAGCAATCGCGCGATCTGGAAGGCGTTCGCCAATCGCTACTGGCCTACGAAATATTTGCTGGATAAGGACGGTTATCTCCGCTATGGCCACTTCGGAGAAGGCGGCTATGGGGAATGTGAACAGACGATCCAGGAACTGCTGCATGAAATCGATCCCGCCTTAATCCTGCCGCCGCTCATGGAGCCGTTGCGGGACGAGGATCAGCTGGGAGCAGTTTGCTACCGCCCCACCGGCGAGCTGTACCTTGGCAATAAGCGCGGACGCATAGGAAACGATGGTGGATTCAAGGAAGATCAGGTTGCCGATTACGAGTTTTCGGGCGGGAAGCTGGAGAAAAATTTCTTTTACGTCAGCGGGCGCTGGGCCTCGACCGCGGAATACTTCGAGGCCACTGGCGATGGGCCGCACTCTTTGAAACTGAAGTACGAAGCTTCGGGAGTGAATCTTGTGATGGCGACTCCACGTGGCCCTTCGGCCGAGGTCATCATAATGCAAGATGGCAAGCCGCTGGCCCGAAGTCATGCGGGCAAGGATGTTCGCTTCCATGATGGGCAGAGCTCTGTCCTGGTCGATTCCGCCCGCATGTACGCGCTGGTGGATAACCACGAGTTTGGCGAACACGAGATCGAGTTGCGATGCTCGCCAGGAATTGCTGTCTTTGCTTTCACGTTTACCGCTTGCGTAGATCCTGTCGCCAGCGCCCTGCAGGTGTCTGCGAGTTCTCAGTCATGAAACGCGTTGTCGCTGCTGTAATCGAAAAAGATGGCAAGCTACTGGTGTGCCAGCGTACGCGCCATCAGACCATGCCGCTCAAGTGGGAGTTTCCCGGAGGAAAAATCGAAGAAGGCGAGCAGCCGCGGGACGCGCTGCGGCGCGAACTGGAAGAGGAGTTGGGCATTCGTGCTCGCATTGGCGACGAGATCGCTCGCGTGCAGCATAGTTATCCGAACGGCAGCGCAGTGGAGTTGCGGTTTTATATTGTCCGCGAGTACGAAGGCGAAATCGAAAATCGAATTTTCCGCGATCTGCAATGGTCCGCGCCTAAAGCTTTGCCGTCGTATGATTTCTTGGAGGCCGATGCGTCTCTAGTCAAGGATCTTGCGGCGGGAAAGCTGATTTGAACAGAGCGCGTGGGGCTAACCTCCGCCGCGCAACGTCCAAAAAAATGCCATGGTCAGTACGATCATAATCCCCGTTGTTACCCAGGCTACGGCGTTGAACAAATACGAATTCACATACTGCCCCATCAACTCTTTTTTGTTGATCAACAGCAGCATGAAAATCAGAACGAACGGTAGGACGATTCCGTTTACCACCTGCGAGAGCACCGCGATTTTTATCAGGGGCAGACCGGGGATGAGCAGCACCGCCCCACCAGCCACAATTAATAGCGTGTAGAGCCAATAAAAAAACGGAGCTTCGCCGAACTTTTTATCCACTCCAGACTCGAATCCCAGACCTTCGCAGACGGTGTATGCGGTCGAAAGCGGAAGAATCGAAGCCGCGAACAAGGAGGCGTTGAACAAGCCAACCGCAAATAGAATGTATGCGTACTTGCCAGCCAAAGGCTTCAGCGCTTGCGCCGCATCCGCCGCATACTTGATGTCGCGATAGCCGTGCGTGAACAGCGTTGCTGCGCAGGCTACGATGATGAACCATGCGACAACATCAGTGAAGATGCAGCCGGCGATTACATCCAAACGCGAAGCTTTCAGCCCGCGCCGGGTTACGCCTTTTTCTACAATCGAAGATTGCAAATAGAACTGCATCCAGGGCGCGATGGTTGTACCCACAACGCCGATCACCATGTACAGGTACGCCTGCTGGCGAAAGGCATGCAACCCAGGCAGTTGGAAGGTCGCGATGGTCGCCTCTTTCCACGCGGGATGAGCGGGGAACGCGGCGAGGATGTAGGTTATGTAAAAACCCGAGGCTACCAGGAAGACTTTCTCAACGCTCTTGTATTGGCCTTTGACTACGATCAGCCAGACAATCACTCCGCAGACAGGAACAGTGACGTAGCGCGAAAGCCCGAATAATTCGAGGCTGGTGGCGATCCCGATAAATTCCGTTACCACGTTTCCAAAGTTGGTGATCAGTATCCCCAACATCATCAGAAACGTAATGCGCAGCCCAAACTCCTCGCGGACCAGGTCGCTCAAACCCTTGCCGGTCACGGCTCCCATGCGCGCGCTCATCTCCTGCACCACGATCAGTGACAGCGTGATCGGAATCATGGTCCAGAGCAGAAGATGCCCGTATTGCGCGCCGGCCTGCGAATAGGTAAGAATGCCGCCGGCGTCGTTGTCGACGTTGGCGGTGATGATGCCTGGTCCTACTACCGCGAGGAACACCAGGGTTCGGCCCTTCCAGCGTTTCCAGAGCTTCATGAGAGCATTTCGACGGCATTTTGCAGATTAAGGATTCCAGCTTTGCGGATTACGCAAGAGTGGATGAGGCGGCCTTAGGATATATGGATTCGGTATTCGAACCAAATGAAAAGTTGGGAGCGGAATCAGGCCTTGGGTGCGGCTTTTGTGCGAGCCAGTTAATAAACCTCAAGGTCACGAAGTCGCACGAAGGAGCGATCTTCGATGCCGTTGTGTTCCGTTGTGTCTTTGGGTTTAGGAAAGCGGAGACCTTGCGCTCTCCGGCAGTTTAAGATGTTCTTAGGCAAACATCCGGGATGACCAGGAACTCCGCTCGCTCGCTCTATCTACTTATAGCCGTAATCGTTGTGCTCCTCGACCGCTGGAGCAAGCTCACCGTGGCGAAGCACATCCGACTTTATGCCCATATTCAGGTAATACCTGGCTTTTTGCGAATCACTCACACGGAAAACACCGGCGCGGCCTTCAGCCTTTTTGCGGATTCGCCGGCGCCGTGGAAGACCTGGATGCTGATTGCGTTTTCGGCAATCGCTTTGATTGTGGTCGTGACTCTGCTCTGGAAGAATCACCACCCCCATATTGCGACCGGAGTCGGTCTTTCGTTGATCATGGGTGGGGCGCTTGGAAATCTTTGGGACCGGGTGGCGCGCGGGCGAGTGGTCGACTTCTTATTGGTTTACGTTAAACAGTATCAGTGGCCGGTTTTCAATCTGGCGGATAGCGCGATTGTTGTTGGTGCCGGACTGCTGGTCATTGAAATCCTATTTGCCAAGTCGCATGCCGACAAAGCTGCAGCGAGCGAGTCGGCGAAGGCATAGGCAGGAAGATCTCAGCCGTTGAGCGTTGCCATCTGCTCGGCTCCGTATCGCGTACCCGCGACCGCATTCGCAGGAACAGATTTTTCAATTCGATCCAGTTCGGCGGGAGACAAAGAAATCTCCAGCGCTCCTAGCGCATCCTGCAATTGCGCCCGGGTTCGTGCTCCGATGAGCGGAACGATGTCCTCGCCACGGCTCAACGCCCAGGCGATGCAAAGCTGGCTCACGGTGATGCCGCGATCGGCAGCCATCTGTTTCAATGTCTCGATGATCTTCAAATTGTGCTGCAGATTCTCGCCTCCAAAACGCGGCAGATGCGCGCGGAAATCCCCTTTGGCAAAGTCCGAAGTTCTTCCGGCCAGCAGACCGCGGGAGAGCACGCCGTAAGCGGTCACGCCGACTCCCATCTTTCTCAGTGCCGGCAGCACGTCGCTTTCGATGTCGCGGGTGACGATCGAATACTCGATTTGCAGCGCTGTTACAGGATAAACTTTGTTCGCCCGCTGGATGGTTTCCACAGCAGCTTCCGACAAGCCCAGATAACGCACATATCCAGCTTTGATCATTTCCGCGATGGCGCCTACCGTTTCTTCGATGGGTACTGAGCGATCCACGCGGGCGGGCTGGTAGAGATCGATATAGTCGGTGCCCAGGCGCTGCAGGCTGTACGCGAGAAAGTTCTTCACAGAAGACGGGCGCGTATCCACGCCGACGAACTGGCCGTTGGGAGCGCGTTGCGCGCCGAATTTGACGCATACGAATGCTTGATCGCGCCGGCCTTGGATCGCTTGCTTTACAAGGCTCTCGTTATGGCCCATACCGTAAAAATCGCCGGTGTCGAGCAGGTTGATTCCGCCATCGAAGGCAGCATGGAGCGTGGCGAGGCTTTCTTTTTCGTCTGCCGGGCCGTAGAGGGCAGACATGCCCATGCAGCCCAAACCTAGGGCTGAGACTGAGGGGCCGGAGCGGCCTAGAGTTCTAAACACCATGGCTACCTCCGCAGATTTTTCGTTTTGATGTTTCCGCGGGTAAGTAAGACTCCTGAAATCGTGGAGGAGATCGACACCCCGACAACCGTGCGCGAGCTTTTGTCATCCCACATGCCGCGCGAGGTATAACGCCATGCCGTCTCTCTCCCGCCTGTCCTGCCGTCGAATCTTTCAACTGCTCACAGCCACTATCTGTTTGCTTCTTGCGAACACAGCCTTTGCCACAAAAGAAATGGTGTTACACGCCTTTACTGACAATCCAGACGGGGCGGACCCGACCTACGGCCTCATCTTTGCTCCGTCAGGCGGGCCGTCGGACGATCTATACGGAACAACGCCCAACGGTGGAACTCAGTTTTCCGGCGATGTTTTCGAACTGGCTCCCAATGGAAGCGGCGGCTGGACTTACAACGTGATCTACACATTCACCGACTGCCGCGTCGCCTGCTATCCCGCTGGCCCGCTTGCCACCGACGGTACCAACCTTTATGGGGCGTCATCCATCGGCGGCGTCCACAATAATGGTGCGATTTTCGAGATGACGCGAGGATCGGACGGAACTTGGTCTGTGCAGACGATCTACAGCTTTGAAAACAAACCTGACGGCCAGAATCCGAATGGCGTTGTGTATTACAAAGGCAGCCTATATGGGACAACAGCGAACGGAGGCAAGTACGAGGGAGGTACAGTCTTTGCGGTGACTTCTAGTGGCGACGGCACCTGGTCTGAGAACGTGATTCACCATTTCGAAGAGAATGACACCGATGGCAACGGGCCCATGGGCGGCGTAGTTTTCGATGCTAAGGGAAATCTTTACGGCATGACGTCGATGGGAGGCCCGAACCAGGCTGGGACGGTATTCGAACTGACTCTGACGAGCGGAGGACTGTGGCAGGAGCATATTCTTCACAGCTTTGACGTGACCGACGGCCTGATGCCGTGGTATGCGACACCGATCTTTGATAAACAGGGAAATCTTTACGGAACCACAAGTCTCGGAGGGTCAGGGCAGTACGGAACCGTTTTCGAACTCACGCGCTCAGGAGCCGAGTGGACCGAGACTGTGCTGTACAACTTCGCCGGAGGCGAGGACGGAGCAAACCCCAACTCGGGCGTCAGTATCGATTCTGAAGGCCGTCTCTACGGTGCGACCGTTTTAGGTGGAGGGCGAGGAGATTGTACGGATCAATCGACACAAAACCTCTATTGCGGAACCGTTTTTCTGCTCACTCCCTCGCAATCCGGGCCGTGGGCGATTTCCTATCTTCACCGCTTTGCAGACTCGACGGATGGAGCCGAGCCGAGCGCAGGCGTGATTCTCGATTCGAGGGACAATGTCTATGGCGTGGCCTCGCATAGCGGCACGGCATCGGGCGTGGTTTTCGAATTGAGCCATCCTCCGCGGTAAGGACGAGTGGTGGATCAAGGAAGTCGGCGAGGTTTTCGGACGCTAATGCTCTCGGTACGCTTCGACTGGACAATGCCCAGCCTATGGCGTTCCATACAGCTGCCGGTAAACTCCGGCGTTTCGCATGATCGCCTGCACGTACTCGCGCGTCTCAGTGAAGGGGATTGATTCCACGAATTCTTGTGGGTCGCGATATTTGCCTTGTCCCAACCACTCCTGCACGCGGTCTGAGCCCGCGTTGTAGGCGGCCAGCGCGTACTCGAATGATCCACCAAAACGATCGACCATGCCGCGAAAATAGCGGGTGCCTAGTTGCAGGTTGACTGCTGGGGTGTACAACTCGGTGGCGTTATAGCGCTTCAGCTTCACTTCCTTGGCGACGGCCTTGCCGGTCTTGGGCAATAGTTGCATCAGCCCGACGGCATTGGCGCGAGAAACCGCATTGGGATTGAACTCCGATTCCTGGCGAATAAGTGAGGCGACGAGGTAAGGGTCCAGCCCGTTTGCCGACGCGCTTCGTTTCAGGTCAGTCCAGTAAGGTTTCGGAAACAAGGCCTCCCAATATTTTCTTGGCAGGTCGGGAATGTCGAGCGCGAAGTAGTTGGGGGCAGAGTGTTTCATGTATTCGATCGCCCGATCGTAGTGCCCGGTCTCGACAAAAAGTTGCGCCGCTTCGGCGGGGGCCCAGCTGCCCCCTTCCTTGGCGGCCGCGGCCTGCAGTTCGCGGATGGCGAAATCGACCAGTCCTCCATTGCCCAGCAGTTCCGCTTTCTGCTCGTGAAGTTCGTCGCTGGGAGGATCGGCGTCTTTTATTTTTTCATTGTTGTCGAGCGGTGGCACGCGATCGAGAATTGCGTACTGGGTCACCGCATCGCTGGCGATGGGAGGAAGGTGCTTCATCCGGTCGCGCGCCAGTTCGGCGTAATAGAAATTGCGATAGCGATCGGAGAGCTTCTGATAGAAGGCCCGCGCCATCAGGGACTGGTTATCTTCCTCGGCAAGCCTCGCGCGCCAATACAAGGCTGCGGGGGTTTCTGCGCTGGAGGGATAGAGCGTGATTTGTTCCTCAAAACCTTTTTTGGCATCTTCGTTGCGGCCCTGTCGCAAAGTAAGCCAGGCTGCCTTCCAGTGGACGTAGGAAGCGCGCGGGCCATCGGGGAAGCGCTGCTGTGCTTCGCGGAAGGCATCCAGGGCCTGATCGTATTCGTGATGCACCAGGTGCAGATTTGCGGCGGAGAGCAATGCCTGCTCCAGCCATGGGCTCGCCGGCGCAGCTTGCCGCAACTCGTTCACGGTTTGGTAGAAGGTGTCGTTGTCGCTGGCCGCGAAAGCTACTTGCCCAAGCAGATACAGGCGCTGCGCGTTCAACTCTCCGCTCACGCTGCCAACTGTGGAGAGAACCTGTTTTGCGTCGCGATTTCTTCCGGCCTTGTGTAACGCGTCGGCAAGAGCCAGTTGCATGGTAGAACGGTCAGTAGGAGTGGCTTCGGTCACGAGACTATGAAATGCATCTACTGCATCCGAGTAGCGCTTGTGGTTTACAAGCGCTAAAGCTCTGGTGCGCAGTTGCGTGACCGTTGGCGGAGGGGCGGACGGAAGCTTGCGTAGCTCGGCGTAGGCAGCGTCGGCCTCGGCGCTAGTTGGCATCGTGTAATAGATATTGGCAAGCGTTTCGGCTGCTTTTGCGTCTTGACTCGTCGCTGCGTAGGCACGGCCGAGGGCAAACTCAACATCCGAGCGGACCGGCCCGCGAATTTTCTCGAGCAAAGTTACCGCCTCGGCAGCTTGGCCTTCGAGCAATAGCGCGTCGGCGTAGCTTAACTGGGCATCGCGGACGAGCAGGGAATCGGGATGGGCTTGCGAAAAATCGGATAAATTGGCGAGAGCCTCTGCCGTGTGCCCCGTCTGCAGGTAGGAAACGCCCAGATAGTAGGCGACGTAATCGCCCAAATCTCCGGCGTGAACTTTCGCGCGGCTCAGCGGCTCAATCGCTTTGGCATAGTCTTTGTCCAGCACGTAAGCATACCCCAGCACCAGCCAGGCCAGCGCGCCAGCGTCTTCCTTCGAGTGTGCTCGCGCGTACGCTTGAACGCCCGCATAGGCGGGCACGGAGCGATCCTGCAGAAGCTGCTGCGCCATCGGCCGCAGACTGGTGGAGGCTACGAAGGCCTGGCGCAATCGCCGAACTCGCAGGGACGGGGCTCGTCGCTTTTGGGTGTTGGAGTAGCGAGCCTTCGAAGCGCCTGCCGGCTTTTTTGCCGCAGGCTTGTGAAGCGAGTTTGAAGGTTTCTTTGCGCCGCTTTCGCTTCCGCTATCGGGTTTTGCCTGCGCCGGTTTTACCGGAGAGGATTCCTCCTGAAGGGAGGCGGAGAAAGACGGCGGCGCTTCCGCTGAGGCTAGCAGAGCGCCAATCAAGCTGTAGAGAATCGCAGCCCGGAATACCCACCACAACTTGGCAACTGATCGAACCACTTTAGTCTTCGCGCAGAAGCAACTCGCCAGAGAAGCCTGCTGAAATACTGCTTGGAAAAACCTTACGTTGAAAGTCTCAATTTTGAAAGTCTTGCTTTGGAAGTCTTACTTGAAAGATCTACTTGAAAGTCTAGCGATGAAAATTCGCGCCCATCACCGACAAGTCGTCTTCGGCCAAGCTGCGCACGAGTTCGGCCTGGAAATAATCTGCGCTTGCCGCAACGGTTGTACCATAACGTTTCTGGAAAGTCCCACGGCTCTTGTCGATATCTTCCTTCAGCCGATCGTACAAATCTTTATTTCGCCGTCCTTCTGCAACCTTGGCCTGATTATAAAGCTTGATCTCATCCACAAGCAGGCGCGCAAAACGCTGCGCTTTGCGATGTACATCGGCATCCTCGGGGGAAAGTCCAGCCAGCGGATCGGTGGCCGTGGCGGGCGCAGCAGCGCTTGCCACATGGGCTGACGCCACTTCCACAAGCTCGGCAGCGGGTGCGGGATCAACTGCAACTTTCGCCGGGACGTGCATGGGCGCGTGGGAAGCGAAGGGATCGGAAAACGAAGAAACCGTTTGTACCGGAGGAGCCGGTCGCTCGACCGGGGCTTCGTTCTCCTCCCGGGGCGCCGCTGTCTTGCGCAACGAAATCACTTCCAGCCACGCGCTAGTTGTCATGACCAGGAGTTCGAGGGCGTTGGAATCCAACCGGCCGCTATCACCGCCATCAGCGAAAACCAGTGCGGCCACCTTGTCTTTGAGAACCAGCGGCAAAAGCAAAACTTGTTCATTCGCGGGTCCGCCAAACTTCTCGGCGAATCCTCCGCCCATTTCCGCGATATTTCCAGGAGTTGTTACGCGATTGCGGTAAGCGTGCGCAGCGGGTCCGGCGTTTAAATCGAGCGCAGAATCCTTGACGGACTCGTCGTCTCCAAATCCGCGAGCCTGCCAACCTGTGGCTGCTCCCGCCTTCACGACGTAGAGGGCGATGCGGGTACAACGTACGCTGCCCGCATCCAGCAGCGCTCGCAGAATTTCCTTCTGATTCGTACCGGCATGAATTCTGGAAACCGCCTCCACCAGTCCGCGGGCTCCGTCTCCCGAGGCTGCGGGAACAGCGGCAGATGGCGGTGGCAGGGTCTCGAGAACACGCTGCACTACCTGCGATTGCAACCCCGGCAAATGCTCTTGCAGGGCTTGTGCAACGGCGCGGGTTACCGCCTGCTCCATTTCTCCCATTTCGGATTCTTTTCCGTTCTGTTCGGACATGCTTTAAAAAAGTGCTTCCTGAAACTGACGCACCGCACTCGGCGCCCTCGGAAGGTTCCCTAACTGCTGATTATAAGGTACTTGCGAGTCCGCATCAGAGCACGCCGAGACGTGTCCGACTGTGTACCCTGCTCTGAATGTATCGCAAATCCAGTTCGGCACAAAGCGCGATCACGCTCGCAAGATTACCGTAGTGACACCCGTTGGATCTCGCCACATCCAAAAGGCTTGGTTGGGTGGATATCCTCTATGAGGGCGGCGGGACGTTAGTGGGCGACGGGGCGCAACGGCTCGGTTAGCGCCCGCATGACCTTTTCGAAACCTAAGAAATCGAGCGACTGGGGGCCGTCCGAGAGGGCACGCTCCGGGCACGGGTGTACCTCGATAATCAATCCATCTGCCCCTACAGCGACCGCCGCACGGGACACCGCCGCGATGAGACTCTGCTTGCCGGTTCCGTGCGAGGGATCGGCGATCACGGGCAGATGGGAAAGATCGCGCGCCAGAGCTACGGCGGCGAGATCGAAGGTGTTGCGCATTTCGGTCTCAAATGTTTTGATCCCACGCTCACATAGCACAACCTGAGAATTGCCTCCGGAAAGCAGATACTCGGCCGCTAACAGCCATTCCTTCACGGTTGCCGATGGCCCTCGCTTCAAGAGCACGGGTTTGTTGACCATTGCCAGCCTGCGCAGCAGCGAGAAATTCTGCATGTTGCGCGCGCCCACCTGCAACATGTCGGCGTGTTCACAGATGATATCCACATCTTCGGTGCCCATTACCTCGGTCACGATCGGCAACCCGGATTGCTCGCGAGCCTCGCTGAGTATCTTGAGCGCTTCGAGCCCTAGGCCCTGAAAATCGTAAGGGGACGTGCGCGGCTTGTAAGCGCCGCCGCGCAGCATGGTCGCCCCGGCGCGCTTTACGGCGTAGGCGGTGTCGAGCAACTGCTGGCGCGATTCCACCGAGCAAGGTCCGGCGATAATAACAACTTCCGGGCCGCCGATTTTCACTCCGCCGATGTTTACCACGGAGCGTTCGGGTTTTACCTGGCGGCTTACGAGTTTGAAGGGCTGCGCAATAGGGACGACATTTTCGACGCCGGGCGCAACTTGCAATGCCTCGATTTCGTGGCGTCGCCCGCTTCCTACCGCGGCGACGATGGTGCGTTCCACGCCGCGCGTAACGTGAGGCTGGTAACCGGCCTCGCGAATGCGCTCGATTACGTGCGCAATCTCCTGCTCGCTCGCTTTTTCCGACATGTTTACGATCATTGTTGTCCTCCGATTTTCACCGCAAAAACAAAGGCCGCGATGTGTATCGCGGCCTTTGGCTGAACTTGCTGGAATCTAGTCGAATCACGTTTGACTCGATCTCCTCGCAAGTGCCGCAGCCGCTACCGAGCTAAACCGGTAGCGAAACGGCGACGTAAACGAGGTAAATCGAGTCATGAAATTGGTCCTATTTGTAATCAGAAAATACACGACACCAATTAGTCTGAGAGTGCTCTTACTGAATAGAACTGGCCGTATTCGAGAACACATTGTTAGCGTTGGATCCGATCAGCCGTATCGTTCCCACCACCAGAACCAGGATTACCGCCAGCATCACAGCATATTCCGCAATATCCTGCCCCTCGTCTTCCGACCATAGCCTGCGAAAAACCTTGGACATGCCGCCCCTCCAACCCGTGCACCTTTATTTATTCTGTTTGAGCGGGAACAGAATTGGTGTGTTCCATGATGCCGCAGGGTCGGCGGCTTGTCAAACGACGAAGGCGCGCGCAACAGATTTACGGAACGGACTGGTCTGCCGCCGAAACTGGCGTTGGGAGCGCATCCTCGGGGATAGGGCTCTGAACGAGAGCCTGCGCGGAGTCCTGCGCATATTGCAGAATTCCCTGCGGAAATATTCCGAGATAAATGGTGGCGACGATACACGCGAACAGGGCAAGGCGAAGCGTGAAAGGTACCGGCATCACGGGAACAGTTTTTCGCGACTCGCGCATGTACATCATCACGATGATGCGCAAGTAGTAATAGGCGCCGACGCCGCTGTTGAGCACTCCGATGATCGTCAGGCCGATCAGGTTCGCCTTCACCGCCGCGCTGAAGACGTAGAACTTGGCGAAGAAGCCTCCAGTGATCGGAATGCCGATGAGCGAAAGGAGAAAGATAGTAAGAGCGGCGGCCAGCAGTGGGGAACTGCGTCCCAGGCCTTCGTAGTCTTCCAGGGTTACATAGCGCTCGCCGGCATTGGCGAAGTGGCTGACCACGGCAAACGCGCCCACATTCATCGCGGCATAAGAGGCAAGGTAAAACATGGCGGCGGACGTGCCGAGTTCTGGAGCCGCGGCGAACGCCATCAATAAATAACCGGCGTGGGCGATTGAGGAATATGCCAGCAGCCGCTTCACGTTGCTTTGAACCATTGCACTGATGTTCCCCAGAGTCATGGAGAGCCCGGCGGCGATCCAGATCACCCAAAATATTGCATGAATGTCGATTACGAAAACAATACGCAAGAGGACGGCAAACGCTGCCGCCTTCGGTGCGGTCGACATGAATCCAACGATCGGAGCTGGGGCTCCTTCATATACATCTGGGGTCCAGACGTGAAACGGCGCTGCTGCGACCTTGAAACCCAGCCCCACAAACATGAGCGCCACAGCCGCGAAGGCCAGCACCGGAATGGGGCCGGCTCCGAGCGCCCGGCTGATCAGGGAAATATTCGTAGATCCAGTAGCGCCGAACATCAAAGCGACGCCGTAGAGAAAAAATGCAGTGGCAAACGACCCGAGCAGAAAATACTTCAACGACGACTCCGCGCTGATTGCCTCGTGACGACGGAATCCGGTGAGCACGTAGGAGGCTATGGAAGAAATTTCGAGCGCGATAAAAATTAGGACCAGCTCGACCGCCGAGGACATCAGCGCCATACCCACGGTGCCGAAAAGGATGAGTGCGTAGTATTCGCCCGCGCGAATCTTCTGTACGCTCATGTATTCGTAAGAGCTCAGGATGACGACGGCGGCGATTGCGATGATCAGCACGTGGAAGAAGACGCTAAAGCCATCCACTTGCACGGTGTTCCAGAAAGCCAGGCCCGGCGCCTGGGCCATGGGCCAGGTTGCGCCCAGAGCCACAAGCGTCCCGAAGAATGCGATCCACCCCAGCACTCGCTGCCCGGTTTCTTTATCGAGAAGCGGCTCCAGTACCATCACGATCATGCCGAAAATGGAGAGAATGATTTCGGGAAGGATGCGAATGTAATCCGCGCTCTGTGGCAGCACCTGGGAATAGGCGGCTGGAAGAAACGTCATTGTCCCACCACCCTGCTGGCGACTTGCACAAACGGTCTAAGTGCGGCCTGCACTGCGGGATCGATTGCGCTAAGCCACATAATCGGGGCTACTCCCATCACGAGCGCCGCAATCGCGCAAGGCCACACGGCCCATTTTTCAAATCCCGAGAGGTCGCTCAGAGAACTGTTCACCAGATGTGTGACTTTGCCATAGAAGACGCGCTGATACATCCAAAGCAAGTAAACCGAGCTCCAGATCACACCGGTTGCCGCGAGAATCCCGTAGACCGGACGCGCCTGGAACGCGCCGGTGAATACTAAGAATTCGCCGATGAAGCCATTCAGCAAAGGCAATCCTGCCGAGGCCAGTACCATCACCAGATACGAAGCCGCGTAAACGGGCATGGGCGAGGCCAGGCCTCCGAACTCGGTGATCTCGTAGGTGTGCCGCCGCTCGTGCAAAACCCCCGTCAGCATGAACAATCCGCCGGTGGAGATTCCGTGAGCAAGCATCACGAACATCGCTCCGTTCAGCCCGGCCTGCGTAAAGCTAAAAATTCCGAGCACGACCACTCCCAAATGGCTCACCGAGGAATAAGCGATCAGCTTCTTCATGTTCGGCTGCACCATGGCCACCAGCGCGCCGTAGATGATGCCGATCAGCGCCAGAATCATGATCCACCAGGCGTTCTGCCGCGATTGCTCCGGGAACAGCCCAAGGTTGAAGCGCAGCATTCCGTACGTTCCCATCTTGAGCAGAACTCCGGCGAGGAGCACCGAGCCGGCAGTCGGGGCTTCTACGTGCGCATCGGGTAGCCAAGTATGAAAGGGGAAGAGTGGAACTTTGACTGCGAAGGCCAGGAAGAATCCGAGGAACAGCCACTGCGCGGCAGCAGGGAATTTGGGTACGGCCCCGCTCGCAAGCTGCTCGCGAATGGTTACAAAGTCAAAGCTGCCGGTGTGCGCATAGAGCCACAGGATCGCCGCCAGCATGAACACCGACGCGATCATTGTGTACATGAAAAACTTTACCGCCGCGTAGACCTTGCGCTCATGGCCGAACATTCCGATGAGTAGCGCCATCGGAATCAACGTTGCTTCCCAGAAAAAATAAAAGAGGAACAAATCGAGGGACGTGAACACGCCGATCAGCGCAGTTTCCAGAATCAGCAGGATGATGAAGAATTCCTTTACCCGTTCGTGAATCGACTTCCAGGAAATCAACACGCACAGCGGCGTAAGAAACGTGGTCAGCACCACCAGCCACAGGGAGATGCCGTCAATTCCCATGTGGTAGTGGATATTGGGAACGGAGACCCACGGTTTATCGATCTGAAATCTGAACTCTGCATGCTCACGATGAAAATGAACAGGCAAGTGCAACGAGAGAACAAAAGTCAGAAGAGAGATGACCAGAGCAAAAATCCGGATGTCGCGGTCGCGCCGCGGAAACAGCATCAGCAGCACTCCGCCCACTAAGGGCGTGAAGGTCACGAGCGTAAGGATGAAGGAACTGAGATCGTCGGTCCTCATCGCACTGCCGTCCATTTCCAGATCATGAAGGCAATCACGACCGCCGCGCCTGCAGCGATCCAGCCTGCATAGGAGCGAAGATTCCCCGATTGCATGTGCCGCGCTTCGTCGGAAACATGCCGCGCTCCGTCGCCCGCCTCATTCACGGCTGCATCGATAATGTTGCGATCCACTCCCTGCCAAAGAATCTTCGTCGATCCCTCGATCAGCGGCTTGACGATGAGCGCGCCGTAGAATTCGTCAACGTAGTATTTGTGCACGATCGCCTGATATGCGCCTTGCATGGAAGCGGCAATCTTCTCCGGCAACTGCGGGTTGCGATAATAAAGTTGCCATGCTAATCCGAAGCCGAGCAGTGCAGCCAAAACTGACATGCCGGTGAACATCAGTTCGGTTGAGGCTCCTGTTTTCGGTTCCAGGCCTTCGGTTTCCTGTTCGGGTGCGTTCTTCTCGCCGAGCGCAGCTTCCTGCCCTGCGGGAGCACCCACGTGAAAAACCGGGCCGAGAAATTTGTCAAAGTGGTTGTTTCCGCCGAGCGATCCCGGCACGCCAACGTAGCCACCGATCACTGACAGCACTGCCAAAATTACCAGCGGAACCACCATGACCATTGGGCTTTCATGAACGCCACCGTGGCCGTGCGCTCCGTGCGCATCGCTCGTGCCATGGGGGTCGTGACCATGAGCGGCATCAGTTTCGCCGCGGTACTCGCCGAAGAACGTCATGAACCAGAGCCGAAACATATAAAAAGAGGTGATGAATGCGGTTACCAGTCCCACCAGCCAGTAGGCCCAACTCGCCTGATACGCCCGCCACAAAATTTCGTCTTTGCTGAAGAATCCGGCGAGGCCGGGAATGCCGGAGATCGCCAAAGTTCCCGCCGTCATGGTCCAAAACGTCCAGGGAATTTTCGTGCGCAGTCCACCCATTTTGCGCATGTCCTGCTCGCCGCCAACGGCGTGGATTACCGAACCGGCGGCAAGGAAAAGAAGACCTTTGAAGAACGCATGGGTCATCAAGTGAAAAATGCCGGCGGAAAAAGCCCCCACGCCGCAGGCCATGAACATGTAGCCGAGCTGGGAGACGGTGGAGTAGGCGAGGACTTTCTTGATATCGGTCTGCGCGATTCCAATCGTCGCCGCGAAGAATGCGGTGAGCGTTCCGATAATCGCGACCACGCTCAGGGCCATCGGGGCGCGCTCGAAGATCACATGCGACCGTGCGACCATGTACACGCCCGCAGTCACCATCGTTGCCGCATGGATCAGAGCCGAAACTGGCGTCGGACCCTCCATCGCATCTGGCAGCCAGATGTAGAGCGGAATCTGCGCCGACTTGCCGGACGCACCTACCATCAGCAGAATTCCGATCGCAGTCAGCAATCCCGCACCTGCCGTTTCGGCGCCCATTGGCAGAACGCTCTGGAAAACGCGATCGTAATTCAGAGATCCAAAATGCTTGATCAGCAGAAACAACGCGATCAGAAACCCGAAGTCGCCGATGCGGTTTACGATGAAGGCTTTTTTACCTGCCGACGCCGCCGAATCCTTAGTGAACCAAAAGCCGATCAGAAGATACGACGCGAGGCCGACCCCTTCCCAGCCGATGAACAGCATCAGGTAGTTGCCAGCCAGAATCAGCGTCAGCATGAAAAACATGAAGAGGTTCAGGTAGGTGAAGAAGCGGTAATAGCTCGGGTCGTCCCAGATGTAGCCGACGGAGTAGATGTGGATCAGAAATCCGACGCCAGTGACCACCAGCAGCATCACTAAAGAAAGTTGATCGAGATAAAACTCGAAATCGACGCTGAAACTGCCGGAGCGAATCCAGTGCGCCAAATATTCATGGTAGGGAAGCGCGAGGGACGAAAAGCGGAGCGCCACCCACAGCGCCATGGCAAACGCCGCGCCAGAGAAGAACAGCGCGACCGTGGTCACGGCGGTCCGCGATGATTTCTTGCCGAGAAAGCCGTTGATCGCCGCCCCTGCCAGCGGCAAGATCGGAATCAGCCAGAGGTTGAGCATCGGGTTCATAGCTTGAGCAGGTTCACCTGATCCACGTTCAAAGTCTCGCGGGTTCGATAGACAGCGATGATGATCGCGAGTCCAACGGCCGCTTCCGCCGCCGCTACTACCATCACGAAGAAAACAAAAATCTGCCCGGCCAGAACGTGCCAGTGAGCGGCGAATGCAACGAACGACAGATTCACGCCATTCAGCATCAACTCAATCGACATGAAGATGGTGATGATGTTGCGCTTGATCAGAAATCCGACCACACCGCAGGCAAACAGAAATCCGCTCAGCAGCAAGTAATAAGAAAGAGAAACCATCAGGTCGTCCTCCTTTCTGCGGGGTCGGGTTTGCTGGCGAGGACTACAGCGCCCATGATGGCGATCAGGATCAACACGGAGGTCACCTCAAACGGTAGCAGGAAATCATGAAATAGAAGCTGCGCAATGTCCGTTGGATGCCCGGGCAAAGCTCCGATCGCAACCGCCTCGGTTCCCGAATGCCGGAGCACGACCCATGCCAACAGCAAGCTGCCGGTGAGCATTCCCGGTACGCCTATCACGATCGCAACGCGGCTTCCTTTGGTCTCTTCTTCTTCGCCCGCGTTGAGCAGCATGATGACGAATACGAAGAGCACCATAATTGCGCCGGCGTAGACGATTACCTGAACGGCCGCCAGGAACTCGGCGCCAAGTAAGAGATATTCGCCGGCCAGAGCCGCCATCACCGTGATCAGAGACAGTGCAGAATTGATCGGATGCCGCTGCGCGAGCAGGTTGATCGCACCACCTACGCAAACCGCGCCGAACGCTAGAAATAGAACGAGATGAAAGCTCATAAGAACAGTTGTCAGTTGCCCGCTTCCAATTGCCAGCGAGGCCTTCCGCCGTGCCGCAGCCAGCGTCTCTTGTTTGGCAACGGAGGGTTAAGACCTGTTTTTCTCTACCAAGCCACTCCAATCGCCGTTGCGACCAGATTTGCAATCGCCAGCGGCAGTAGAAACTTCCAGCCGAACGCCATCAGCTGGTCATAGCGGAAGCGCGGCAACGTTCCGCGCACCCAGATATACAGAAAGAGAAAGCACACGACTTTCGCCACGAACCAGAACACCGGCAGCACAACTTGAAGTATCGGCGGCCCGCCGATGGGTCCGCGCCAGCCGCCGAAAAACAGCAGAGTGGCCAGGCACGCCACCGTGATCATGTTGGCGTACTCGGCCATGAAAAACATGGCGAACTTCATCGAGCTATATTCGGTGTGATAGCCCGCCACTAGCTCGGTTTCGGCCTCGGGCAGATCGAACGGAATGCGATTGGTTTCCGCGTACGCTGCCATCAGATAGATAAAGAAGCCGACGAACTGCCAGTGAAAAATATTCCAGCGCGGGATGACGTACAGAAATCGTCCAGCCTGTGCATTCACAATGTCGCGCAGGCTGAAGCTGCCGGCTTGAATCAGTACTCCTACCAGTGACAGACCTAACGCAATCTCATAGCTGACCATTTGCGCGCTGGCGCGCAGGCCGCCTAGCAGAGAGTACTTATTGTTTGAAGACCACCCCGCCAGCGCCACGCCATACACGCCCATCGACGTTACGCCGAGAATCAGCAGCAGGCCGATGTTCACGTCGGTGACCTGCAGGGGAATGGTGTAGCCGAAAATTGTGAACGAATTGCCGAAAGGAATCACGACAATCGACGTCAGTGCAAAAGTGACCGCCAGGAACGGAGCCGCCAGGAACAGCGGTTTGTACACGTGCGGTGGCGTGAGATCTTCCTTGAAGAAGAACTTCAGTCCATCGGCTGCAGGTTGGAGCAATCCAAAGGGCCCTACCCGAGTGGGCCCCCAGCGATTCTGCATGTGGCCGACGACTTTGCGCTCCAGCCAAACCGTATAGGCGACCGCAGTCAGCAGAATGACAATAATCATCAGCGACTTAATCACCGACACGATTATGAAAACGCCAATTGGCAAGGTGCTTGCTTCCTCTCCAAACTGCGATTACCGATGCTCTAATCGTTTACGTTGCAATTAGTCGGCTGCAACTTCTGTGGGCGCGACTTCACGGCTTTCGATGACTGAACTCAGGGCGCGCGAGTACCGCCCGAGAGTGCCCGAAGTGAAAAGAGTATCGTTCGCCGGCTCAATCGACTCTGCCCGGTGCGCGACTCCCGGCCCGGCGTGCTCGAGCGACGTATGCTGGCTGTTTCCCGCGAACAAATTCATGCGTGATACGTCATACCCCGGAACGAGCCGCTGAATTTCATCCAGAATCGCTGTGGGCTCGAACGGGCTCATCTTCGGCTCCAGTCCGCGAGCCTCGAGCCACACGGCATGGCGATCCGCCTCGCCCGATTGCGCTCCGCGCGACTGACCCATATCCGCGCGCGTGCCTCCACCGAATGGGACCAGCTTGTGCACATCGAAGCCCATGGCATCGGCGATGCGGACGATCATTTCGAAATCGGACTTCGATCCCGTTACTTCGCCGGCTTTTTTCACCAGTTGCAAATCGCCGCAAGTATTGGTGAATGTTCCGGATTTTTCGTAAGCATTTGCGGCGGGCAATACGACATCGGCCATCACCGCAGTTTCGGTGAGGAACATATCTTGTACGACGACAAAACTCTTTGAGAAGGCGAATGGATCGATCTGCAGGCGGCCGATCGGATTCGAACCGACGACATAAAGAGCCTTTAACTTGTCTGTTTTTCCCGCCTCAACCATTTGAGCAAGATCCAGGCCAACCGTTTGCGGAATCTCTCCCCACTCCTGATGGAATGCGCTGTTGCCTGCGACTGGATGATAGCCGGGCAGCAAATCGGGATACAGGCCCATATCGGAGGCTCCGCGCGAATTGGCATAGTCGGCCAGGCAGACGAACTTTGCACCAGAAATCGTGGAACCAAATCTCACTAGGCTGGTTAGCGCGTCGCCTCGAAGTTCCGAGCCGAAAATCATGACTAGCTTTTCTTCGCCGCGGAGTTTTTCGCGCAGGGCCGTCCATGCATCTTTATTAAAGGATGCGCTTGCGATTGAATCCGCGGCAGAATCATCTCCGGCAAGAAAAGCCGCAGCCTGGGGCTCGGCTCCCGTTGGAATCTGCGCGAACGTCGCTGCCTGCCGCCGCATCTTTATCGAATTCGAATTGACTACATGCAGCCGCGCCTTGTGTAGCCGTACGTTGTTGCGAATTTGCCAGGCGAGTAGTGGATGCTGCTCGGTGGGATCGTTGCCGATCAGCAGAATCGCGGGCGCACTGAAGACGTCAGCCATGCTTGCCGTTGCATCGGCTCTTCCGTGCAAAGCCTTTGCTAGGGCAGGGAAGTCCGCGGTCCGATGGTGATCGACGTTGTTCGTCTTCAAAACTACGCGAGCGAATTTGGAGAGCAGGTAATCTTCTTCGTTCGTCGTACGCGTTGAACCGATAACCCCAATGGCTTGCCCGCCTTCGGTATCGCGAATCTCCGCAAGAGTCTTGCCAATCAGGGCGAACGCTTCTTCCCACGACGTGGGAGTCAGTTTTCCATTTTGGCGAATTAGCGGACGCGTCAGGCGGTCTTCGTGGTTCGCAAAATCGAACGCGTAACGTCCCTTGATGCAGAGGAAGTCTCCATTCGTCCCGCTCTTGTCGCGGTTGTCGCCGCGGACAATCTCCATCCCGGTGTCGGCGCGCCGCACACCGAGCGTGGTCTTGCAGCCATCGCCGCAGTGGGTGCAGATCGTGCCCACGTGCTTCATCTCCCATGGCCGCGTCTTGTAGCGATACGCGCCGGAGGTGAGCGCGCCCACCGGGCAGATGTCGATGCACATGCCGCACTCTTCGCACTCGAGATGATCTTCTTTATTAGGAGCGATGATCGAACTCACGCCGCGGTTCTGCACACCGAGCGCCCAAACGTCCATGCCCTCGCCGCATACGCGCACGCAACGGAAACACAGGATGCACCGCGGGCGATCGAAAAATACTACCGGCGACCACTGCTGCTCATCTTTATGGTTCTTAGCCTCCATGAACTTCGATTCGGCCGCGCCATAGGAGAATGTCATGTCCTGCAGTTCGCACTCGCCGCCCGCGTCGCACACCGGACAATCCAGCGGGTGATTTCCCAGCAGCATCTCGACCGTCGCTTTGCGCGCTTGCTTGACCTCTTCGCTGTCGGTCGTCACGATCATGCCTTCGCCGATCACTGTGGTACAAGCGGTCTGCAGCTTGGGCATCTTCTCGATTTTGACCATGCACATCCGGCACGCGCCACACAGTGAGAGGCCGGGGTAATAGCAAAACGAAGGCACTTCGATGCCTACTGTTTTGCAGGCCTCAATCAGCAGCGTCCCTGCCGGGGCTGTTACTTTCTTGCCGTCAACTGTGAGTGTTACGTCTGGCATAAAACTTAGTGTGTAAGTACTGGGAGTTCTTCTACCGCGCCTTCCTTCTCGTACGGGCACGGCCTGCCTTCCAAATGATCTTCGAATTCTTTTCTAAACTTCTTCACGAACGCGATCGTCGGCATTGCCGCTGCATCGCCCAGCGGACAGAATGTTCGTCCCAGCATGTTCTCGGCAAGATACTGCATGTTGTCGATGTCTTTTCTCAAGCCGCCGCCGCGATGAAAACGGGTCAGCGTTTTCTCCAGCCAGTCTGTACCTTCGCGGCAGGGGATGCACCATCCACAACTCTCGTGCTTGTAGAACTTCATCGTGCGCAGGGCGAACTTCACGATGCACTGTGCATCGTCGACCACGACCACACCGCCCGAACCGAGCATCGACCCTGCCTTCGCAACAGAATCGAAATCCATCGCGACGTCGATCTCATCCGCGGTAAGGGCGGGACAAGATGATCCTCCCGGTACCACCGCTTTCAACCTGCGCCCGTTCGGAATGCCTCCGCCCACTTCGTAGATCATCTTCTTGAGGTTGTAACCCATGGGCAGCTCGTAAACTCCGGGCTTGGCAATGTTGCCGCTCAAACAAAACAGCCGCGTGCCACCGTTCTTGGGCGTGCCCAGCTTGGCGTACCATTCCCCGCCGTTAAGAATGATTTGCGGGACGTTGGCCAACGTTTCGGCATTGTTAATGACCGTCGGGCCGCCCCAGAGTCCGACCACAGCAGGGAACGGAGGCCGAATGCGCGGAATGCCGCGCTTGCCTTCAAGCGACTCCATCAGCGCGGATTCTTCGCCCACTTCATACGCGCCCGCCCCGCCGTGCCAGTAAATGTCGAGGTCGCGTCCGCTGCCGAAGATATTTTTCCCAATGAAGCCCTTGGCATAACCGTCGCAAATCGCCTTCTGCATGATGATCGACAGATACCGATACTCGCCGCGAATGTAGATGTAGCCGCTGCGTGCGCCGACCGCCAGGGCCGCGATCATCACACCTTCGATTACCGAATGCGGATCGTGCTCGAAGATCAGCCGGTCTTTGCACGTGCCGGGTTCGCTCTCGTCGCCGTTGCACAGCACATACTTCGGCCTGGCCGACTGCTTAGGCACGAACGACCATTTCATGCCGGTCGAAAAGCCAGCGCCGCCACGCCCACGCAGCCCGGAATTTTTGACTTCATTAATAATGGCGTCCGGTTCCATCGCGAGCGCCTTCTGCAGGGCCTTGTAGCCGTCGAGCGCCAGATAGCGGTCGATGTCGGTCGCGCCCTGGCCAAAGCGCCGGGCGACGACTCTTACCTCATCGGGATGGGAAACCAAGTCAGCCATTAGGTAATCTTGTCTTGTATTCGTCCAGCACGCGGTCGATCTTTTCCGCCGTCAGGTTCTCGTGAAAATCGTAGTTTACCTGCGCCGCGGGAGCCCAACTGCAGGCGCCGATGCACTCGACTTCTTCGAGAGAGAACATGCCATCGGGAGTTGTCCCTTTATTTCCGATGCCCAACTTCTTCGCGCAGTGACGCAAAATATCTTCCCCGCCGCGAACCAGACAACTGATGTTAGTGCAAACCTGCACGTTATATTTGCCGCGCGGCCTAGTCGTCAGCATCGAGTAGTAGCTGATCACGTTGCGCACTTCGAGTTCGGTCAGATCCAGTCGTCCGGCAAGCTCCGCGATCACTTCGTCGCTCAAGAATCCGACTTCGTCCTGCGCATAGAGTAAAGTCGGCACCAGCGCGGACCGCTTCGTTGGATAGTGCGGCACCATCTCGGCAAAGCGCGTCTCGAATTCTTCCGAAAATTTCATCAGCAAAGTCCTCTGTGAACCCCGTGTCCTCTGTGTTTAAGTTTTTTGAAACACAGAGGACACAGAGGCTCACAGGTTCATCTATCTATTTCACCTAGCACGATGTCGATCGATCCAATGGCCGCGACTACATCGGCGATCAATCCGCCCTCGCACATTGTCGGCAGCGTTTGCAGATTCGCCAGACAGGCGGCCCGCATGTGCACGCGATAGGGCTTCGCGGTTCCATCGCTCACGACGTAATAGCCCATCTCACCGCGCGGAGACTCGACTGCCTGGTACACTTCGCCCGGTGGAACTGCAAAGCCTTCCGTAATAATTTTGAAGTGATAGATGAGCGCTTCCATCTGCGTCTTCATCTTTTCGCGATCCGGCAGCACTATTCCGGGAGCATCGGCTTTGATCGGCCCCTCCGGCATGCCTTCGAGCGCCTGCTTCACAATTCCAATCGACTCGCGAAGCTCCGCTACGCGGCACATGTATCGCGCGAAGACGTCGCCTTCTTGCTTAACAGGAACCTTGAACTTGAAATTTTCATACCCGGAATACGGCATGTCGCGGCGAAGATCAATATCCACACCGCTGCCGCGCAACGTGGGTCCGCTTGCGCCCAGGGCAATCGCGTCTTCCGCCGTAATGCGCGCTACACCCTTGGTTCGCATCATCCAAATCGGATTCCCCGTCAGCAGATTCTCGTATTCATCTATTTTTTGGGGAAAATAGCTGGCAAAGTGGCGCACCCGATCGAAGAAATCCAGCGGCGGCTCGAGCGAAATTCCTCCGATGCGGAAATAGGATGTCATCATGCGCTGCCCGCTTACCGCCTCGAACAGCTTCAGAATTTCTTCGCGCTCGCGGAAGCAATATAAAAAAACCGTGAGCGCGCCAATATCCATGGCATGGGTGCCCAGCCACACCAGGTGCGAGTTGATGCGCGTCAACTCATTCATCAAAACCCGCATCCACTGCGCCTTTGGCGGAATCTGCAGCCCGAGAAGCTTCTCCACCGCCAGCACGTAGCACAGATTATTCGTCATCGGGCAGAGATAATCGATGCGGTCGGTGAGCGGCACCACTTGCTGGTAAAACTTTGCCTCGCAGGTCTTTTCAATTCCGGTGTGCAGAAAACCGATGTCGGGCATGATCCGCACCACGGTTTCGCCATCGATTTCGAGCAGCACGCGCAGCACTCCGTGGGTGGAGGGATGCTGCGGGCCCATGTTCAGAATCATGGTCCGATCCTGGTTTGGTTCGAGCACGGGTGTTGCTGTCAGGTGCGCCATCAGCGGTAGCCCTCCACCGGATAATCTTTGCGCAGGGGATGACCTTCCCAATCCTCGGGCATCAAAAGCCGCACTAAATAAGGATGTCCGCTGAAGCGAATGCCGAATAGATCGAAAACTTCGCGCTCAAAATAATTCGCGCCGGGCCACACCGAGGTCACGGATTCCACTACCGGACTGACACCATCCAGCTTCACTTTCAGGCGCACGCGCTCTTTTTTCGGAATCGACAACAGATGGTAGATGACCTCGAAGCGCGGCTCGGCAGGGAACCAGTCCACGCAAGTGAGGTCGGAAAGATAGTTCAACGCGCAGGTTGGATCGTCTCGCAAGATCGCACAGGCTTCGCGGATAAACGGGCGATCTACGTGGATGGAGATTTCATCGCGGTCGAATTTAGCGCCTGTCACCGACGCCGGATTCCACGCCAGCAGCCGCGCCACTGCAGGATGAGCCTTCAGTTGTTCGAGATCAGTGATCGCGGGAGTGACCGGCATTTAACGTGCTCCCCGCCGTGCGACGTCCGGGCCCCAATCCAGTACGCCCTTTTTCCAGACGTAGAAAAATCCCACCAGCACGATGCCGATGTAGACGAACATTTCCCAAAGGCCGAAGTGTTTGAGGCTGCGCAGAATCACTGCCCATGGATAAAGAAAAACTGCCTCCACATCGAACAGAATGAAAAGCATGGCCACCAGGTAGAACTGGACCGAAAAGCGGCCGCGCGCGTCTCCTACCGGCGGCATCCCGCATTCATATGCCGAAAGTTTGGCGCGGGTCGGTTTTCGCTGTCCAACCAGCCAGGAAAGAGTGATAATCGCACCCGCGATGCCGCCTGCCAACAAAATGTGGATCAGGAAGGGCAGGTACCGGGCGAAATAATTGTCTGGCATAGGAGAGGGTATATATAATTCGCGCGATGCTTGAATTAAACATTCTAGATTAGGTGTTGGTCCGCGCGAGTGTCAAGGGAGCGAGCCAGCATTTTTGCGAATTTGGGAAAGAGAAAAGAAAAATTTTGTAATTGGGAAGTTTGGTAATTGAGTAATTGAAAATCGTTGACGGCGGCGCCGTAACGGAGGCCGCAGATTTAGCAGAGTTTTGCAAATTACTCAATTCCCAAATTACACAATTACTCAATCCCCATGATTTTCGGCTTCAACACTGACGTTAAACACGGCGACACCATCTACCACGTGCAGAGCGAGGCGCGTGAGAGCGAAAAGCTGCTGCAGACGCAGGTTTTCGTGCGCGGACGATGCGTGGGCAAAAAGGCGGTTTCCTACGCGGCGCAGGACGCCGGCTTCGGCGATCAGCAAAAAGAACAGCAACTGCGCGATCAGCATCGGCTGGTTCTTGAAGCGATTCGCGAAGGGAAACTCGATGGCGTTCTCGATCACGCTGACACTGAATCGCTGGCCAGCGTCAAGCAACTCGATGTGCAGTGGGAAAACGCCGCGTCGGTTCACGCCAACCGCAACCTTACGATGCGCCTGCGCGTCACCGAAGGCGACGCCGTTGTGCCCAGCGCCCGCCTGACTCTCCGCTTTGCCCGGCCGGATGCCGCTCCTTTCTATATGCAGGCCGTTACAGACTCTGCTGGCAGCGCCGAAATCTCCGTAGAAATTGACGAATCGGCTTTGCCGGAGGCTTCCATCATGGTGCAGGCCAACCACGAAGGGCGGACGGTTACGCGAAAGTTTGCATTGCGGAAAGCGGAGTGAAATCCTGCATCGTCGCCATGAGAAAATCGATTCATGAATCTGCAGATCAATGGCGAGCCTCGCAGTTTTGAAGCCGCCGTTCCTCCTGCGCAGTTTACCCTGGCTGCGCTGATCGAATCCTTAGGCGTGAAATCCGACCGCGTAGCCGTGGAACTCAATCGCGAGATCGCTGCCCGCGACCGCTGGTCGCAAATAGAGCTAAAAGATGGTGACCGCCTGGAAATCGTTCATTTCGTCGGCGGCGGTCTGCCAACATAAAGCGGGCTTGGCATCACGCCTTAATTCCACCTCGCCCGCACTCATGTAGTAACCCTTCCCCGCGAAATCCTCATTGACTCCCACCAATCCGCGTCTAAACTGTTTCAAACATTCGACGAGCAGATTGTTTCAAACATAACCGGAGAGGAATGCAGCAAAGTTTTCCATCGCATGAAGTCATCGCCCTGACCGGCATCACCGCCCGCCAGTTGCAGTGGTGGGACGAGCGCGGCGTCGTCAAGCCGCAGCGCCAGGGGCATCGGCGACTGTACTCCATGCAGAACCTCACCGAAATCGCCGTCATCTGCCAGTTGCGGCGTAAAGGTTTCTCGCTGCAAGGGGTACGGAAGGTCATGCGCTTCCTGCAACGGGAGTTCGGTAAAGGGCTTGGGGAAATCGTCAGCCGCAACTCGGATGTTCACCTGCTTACCGACGGTACGCATCTTTATCTTGAAACATCGGCGCGGCAGATCGTCGACATTTTGAAGAATTCGGCTCAGCCCATTCTCGGAATCTGCCTCAGTGACGCGGTGCGTCAGGTGCGCGCGGAGGTTGTCGCAAGAAAGTCGAATACTTCGGTAACATTACCGGCCCAGGCGCGGCGTGCTAGAAAGGTTTCTTAGTCTTGGATTTGCTGCAGGAAGTGATTGTTAACGCTCGGTTCACAAGGGGGAACACATGGTCGGCGAACTGGACATCCTGAACGAGTGGATACCGGAACAAATGCAGCCTGGCACCGTCTTTGTGCTCGAAAACGCCGGGGAAGTTGGCGAAAAAGAAGATCCCTACTGGGCCGTGCTCGCCTGTCCTTCGTGCGGCATGTTAGGCCTCATCACGCGGCGACAAATCAACGGGCTTGTTCCTGTCATCTGCGGCTCGGAACAATGCTCTGCGCAGTTTTTTATTCGGGATGCGGAAGTGGTGGTGCGGAAGCCGTTCTAGGCTATCCGGCATCCACAGGGGCTGAAGCCCAGATCAATTCCAGACGCTTTACGCGGCGCTAAAGCGCCGCTCTTCCACGTACCTGCATGCTTGCGTTTCCCGCTGTGAATTCTCCTGGCAAATAAATTTTTGCGGCGTTTTTCGTAGTGCTGGCTGTCGTGCTTGTGCGAGGACCGACGCCGTATTTTCTGACCCCCCGCCCCCTCCCCTGGTCTGCTTCGGTTGTTGCAAACATTGTGAGTTAGCGTGGGGTATTTTGTAAGATCCGCATGAGAAAGATGTTAGATATCAAAATCGGCAAAACAAAGGATTTGCGACTGCGACGTTCGGCTTCTGCCGATTGTCGCGGCCTCGGACATGATCGCGCGAATTATTTTGCGGGACAAGGTTGGATGTCACAGGGTGGCTAGTGGAAAAGAGGACCGCAGGCGTGTGGGCTTCCGCGTTCCTCAGATGGCGGGAGGAGGGGCCCCGGGCTGTAGTATTCGGCCTTCCGGAATTCCTCCCTCGTAACTTGCGCGCCGGGCAGGCCACCATACAGGGGTCGGACGTCACATCGTCCTTAGTGAGAAAGTCATGCCACGCTTTGCGGAGCCCATACCAGACAAGCAGCAGCAGGCTCAACGTTCCACCGATCTCCGCCGCTGCGATTCTAATGTTCGCCAAAATCTCTAAGAAGTGTTTCATACCACCCTCCCACTGCACCCGGCTGCGGAACGCCTGCGACCATTCGTGTAAATAGTTAGTGCATGGCGGCCATGTCTGGATAATAAAATGCTCCAGGCGCAGAGAAGAAGGTCACAGAGGTACATAGCCCGAATTCAAGTGACGCATGTACCATGCGGGAGGCCTACAGGTGCATGGAACTAGAGGTTGTCCAATGAATTCAGTGAGGTGGAGGTCGCGCGCGCCTGGAAAAGTTACCGAAGACGTACCTCTTAGGTTTAGACGACCTGTCTCTTCCAGAATGGGAAGGAGAAGGCGTACAGTCGTGAGAGCGGAAGGGGCTGCCCCATCATTCGCGGGGTTCGCAGGGTGGGTGGCGCGCTCTGCCCAGGATCAGCTTCCGAGGGCCGTGCCAAGCTCAGCCCGTTCGACTTCACTCAAGGCGGAATTGGGCGGGGTTCTTGACTGTGAAACTCGAAATCCCCACCCTTGCCGCGACGGGAGTTGAGGATGATGAAACGGTTTCGCGTGCGGCAAGGATGGGGCACCCTCAGTCGCGGTAGTGTCCACTGAGAGCCGCGGAGGGGTGGCAGCCCCCGTACAGCCTTCTGTTTTTTTCTACTTTTGGCGGAGCAGGCAGCTTGGACAAACCGGGGAAAATTCGGGAAAGTAGGGGCGCTCCAACCTCCCTTGGCCGAAGCACTTGGTACATGCCCGGCTGCTTGTGTATTGCTTGCTCTGTTCGAAACCCACAGGTTGTTCGTAGTAAGTTAGACCATTGCCGCGGCAGTCGGGGCAGGCGAACCGCAGCATACCGTCGTCATCAAGCGTCCAACGGACATGGCAATACTGGCATTGAAAATGTTCGAGTGACGCCACAGGGTTTCTCCTCCTTGGTGCGATGAAGTTATAGTTCTCCCAGTTTTACGCCTCCGGACACTACAACGCATCTCATAAATGCTCGAGTGGCCGAAGGGCTAAGTCCCCGGGCATCGATCCGACGTTTGTTAAATTGATTCGGCGCAGCTGGTTTGCTAAGGTCGTGATCATGTCCGAGCGTGGCACGTCCGAGCATGTCGCTTCTGACCGTGTCGTTTCCGACCGTGCCATGTCTGAGAGTTCCAGCGAGCAGATACGCGAATTGCTCGACTGCCTATATCGCGTGGATTCGGGACGAATCCTGGCAACGCTGATCCGCTTGCTGGGTGATTTTGATCTTGCCGAGGAGGCGATGCACGAAGCCTTTGCGGCTGCGCTGAGCCTGTGGCCGAGCAGTGGAGTACCCGGCAATCCGCGACCATGGCTGATCTCGACTGCCCGATTCAAAGCGATTGATACTCTGCGTCGACGGGCAAGATTTGATGCGTCGCAAGACGAGCTTGCGCGATATCTCGAAGCGCAATCGAGTTCGGCGGAAGGATCCAATGATGTCGATTTTCTCGAAGATGATCGGCTGCGCCTGATCTTTACCTGCTGCCATCCATCTCTGGCACCGGAAGCGCGCGTTG
>Ga0116135_1000115_pt1 | contig 39213 bp, 36 predicted proteins | sample June2015DPH_20_1_FD_89738 | JGI IMG/M metagenome (GOLD analysis project Ga0116135, IMG submission 89738) | Peatland microbial communities from SPRUCE experiment site at the Marcell Experimental Forest, Minnesota, USA - June2015DPH_20_10 | ecosystem: Environmental > Terrestrial > Soil > Wetlands... | reverse complement strand
TGCCTTCAAGGAAGCGTTTTACTTTGTATTCGAAGCTGATCTTGTCATCGGAAACGGGCCAGCGACTGATGGCTTGCAGCGCGAGGCGTAGCGCGGACGATGGCAGGTGTCTGGCGGTGCGCGCAAGTGCGTTGGCGCGATAGGTGAGATAGCCGCCGAATAGTTCGTCGGCGCCTTCGCCGCTGAGCGCGACGGTGGTTCGGCGTTTGCACATTTTGGAGAGGAACCAGACGGGGAGGGCGCCGGCGTCGGCGGTCGGTTCGTCGGAGTAGTAGGCGAATTCGGCGATCGCGCCGGCCAGGTCTTCGTCGGGCGTGAGGTCCAATTCCTCGTGCTCGGTCTGGTAGTGGTTCACGACCTGGCGGATGTAAGAGCTTTCATCGAAACTGCGGCCGCGGAATGAGATGGAGAAAGTTTTCAGGCGCGAAGTGGATACTTGCGCGGCGTAGTGCAGGATCGTGGAGGAATCGACGCCGCCGCTGAGCCAGACGCCCAGAGGCACGTCGGAGAGCAGGTGCTCGCGCGTGGATTTTTGCAGCAGCGAGTCGAGTTCGTCTTTAGCCGCATCCAGAGTCCAGTTGCGCGGATTCTCGAACGGCAGCTTCCAATAGCTTTCCGAGCGGATTTTTCCGTCGCGCCATTCGAGCCAGTTTCCGGGCGCGAGTTTTTCAATCCCGTCCACGAGCGTCCAGGGGCACGGAACGTAGTTAACAGAGAGGTAGCAATCCAGACCGGCGAGGCTCAGGCGGCGCGTGATTTCGGGATGAATGAAAAGCGCTTTCAGTTCCGAGCCGAACAATAGGTCCTGGCCGAGGTGCGCGATGTAAAGCGGCTTGATGCCGAGGCGATCGCGGGCGAGGACCAGGCGGCGAGAAGATTCTGTCCAGAGGGCGATTGCGAACATGCCGCGCAGGCGCGCGAAGCATTGCGTATCCCATTCGAGAAAAGCGTGCAGAACGGTTTCGGTGTCGGAGTGAGACTGGAAACGATGGCCGAGCGATTCCAGTTCGCCGCGTAATTCCAAATGGTTGTAGATTTCGCCGTTGAAGACGATTACGGCATCACCATTTGGCGAAAAGATTGGCTGGTCGCCCCCTTCCAGGTCAATAATTTTCAGGCGCGTCGAGCCGAGCGAGCAGATTTCGGAGCGGAAGACGCCCTGCTGGTCCGGTCCGCGATGAACAAGGGTCGAGGCGGCGCGCCGGATGCGGTCTGCATCGGGCGACCAATTTTTATGGGTGAAACCGGCGATACCGCACAAATTGCAATACCCCTCAGTGTTTGGGTTCTATCAATCGTAGCGACAGTTTAGCGCATCGTCCACATTTATAGATGCTGCGGAGTGGTTGCAGGTTTGGCATGAACTACGACAATTACTTTCTGCCGAGGAAAACGAGCGTGACGCCGATGCAGACCAGCAGAACGCCGAGCCAGCGCCTGCGCGAGACGCGTTCGCCGAGAAATACTTGGCCGCCCAAAGCTCCGGCGGCGTAGCTCAAGGCTGTGACGGGCACAACGAAGCTGACGTTTTCCATGGAGAGCGCGCCAAGCAAGGAGAAGAAAGCCACGGCCATCAGCGCGATACCGAGCCACATCCAGGGAACTTGAATCGCGCGCAGCATTACGCGCAGGAGCGAGCTGGGGCGGAAATCGTGCACTTCGCCGATGGTTTTCATCGCGCGTGTGACGCAGAGTTCGCCGGAAGTGCCGGCACAGACGATCAGGAACAGCAGCACAGTTTCCCAAGCCATTATTTTTGCTCCGTGGTGCGCGGCGAAGTGTGGCCCACGATCAACACACCCAGACAAATCACGCCTACACCGGCCCAACGAACTGGCGAAATCGGTTCATGCAAGAGAAAGTAAGCCCAAAGGGCGACCACCGCATAGGCGAACGAGCCGGCAGGCTGCACGAAACTGTAGTCGGCCCAGGACAAGACGAGCAGATAGGCGACGAAAAACATCAGCTGGAGCAGGATGCCGAGCCAGATGAAAGGAGACGTTAAAACTTGCGTGCCGACGCGGAGCAAGTCAGCCGGCTGGTGCAACGAAATGGCGCCGATGGTCTTCATGCCTTTGCTGAGAGAAACGTTGCCCAGCGGGCCGAACAGGATCATCAGAAATATCAGGGCGAAGGTTTTCAGGTGCAAGCCGGCGGATGACGTCATGCGATGCGAGGGCGCCCGGCGCACGAGGCGCGGTGGTGCGAAGAGTTCATGGTGAGTGGATGCGAAATTATTGTCATTGTATTTAAATTATTTTACTCGATTTCGCGGGGAAACCGAAATGAGGATTGGCTTTAGAAAAGGCAAAAGATTTTACCCAGAGAAGAGGGAGGAAATGCGGAGGTAAATCGGAGACGGCAACGGCTTTTACCGCACCCTTCGATCCCGCGCTGCGGGATCTCACGATGAATCGCGCTGTAGCGCGATTCAGAGAAAGGCGAAAGAGATCCCCAGCTGCGGCAAGCAGGCTTCACCCGCTGTCGCGGGTTCAGGATGACGATGCTTGCCGCATTGTCAGAGACGCTCACGAGGCTCAGCGATAAAGGCAGTGGCTAGTGATGAGTGGCGAGTGGCTAGAAAAGAGGAAGACTCCAGCTGTGGCGCGAATCGCGTAATTCTTATCAATGCAGAACACTTGGCTGCTTGCGAGCGGTGACGGCGGTGAGTTTGCCATCACGCAGATAGTAATTGATGCCGCGCCAGCGGATGGTGTGGCGGGCGAAGCTGGCTAGCCAGATGACGAAGGCCATCGCATCCCAGAGTGGGATTAGCAGCATTTTTTTCCAGACGCGCGGTTGCTTCATTCCCCAGATCCCGATGAGCCACGTCATGACGATTCGCAGGAATAAATAAGTGCCTAGGTATGCGGCGCCTACCGTCAGCGACGGATGAATGGCGATGGCGACGAGCGACCAGGGCAATCCCCACGTGAAGATGAGGCCCAGGTGGCCCCAGGGGCGCATCAGGCGCATGACCGTCATCCAGCGCAGGCGTTTGTAGAGAAATTCGCGCAGCGAATCGAAATCGGCGACGGAGTGCACGACGTACGGGAGCAGTTTTACTTCGTAGCCCTGCTCGGCGACCAGGCGGCCGGCGTAAACATCGTCGGCGGGGCGGTCTTCGATCGTTGGGTAGCCGCCATAGCCTGCAACTGCCTTGCGCGTGGTGACGATCGTTTGGCCGAAGGTAAATTTGATTCCGTCGAGCTGCCAGGCGACCATCACTCCTGCGAAAAAATCGGAGATCATGCCGATGGACTGCAATTTTTCGGTGAGATTTCTTTCTTCGGTGGCGGAGTAAAGGCAGGTGGCGGCTCCCACGTGCGGATCGCGAAAAGGCGAGATAACGGTGCGCAGATAATCGGGCTGGACGCGCACGTCGCTGTCGGTGATTACGAAGAAATCGTGCTCTGCCTCGGCGACCAGGCGAGTGAGTCGCGCCACTTTGTCATTCACTGCATCGCGGCCGGAACCGAAGAGCAGGCGGATGCGGCGCTGAGGAAAATCGCGGACCAGCTTTTCGAGAACCGGAAGCGTGGGGTCGCCTGGATCCACGCAGAAAACGATTTCGTAATCGGGATAGTCCTGGCGGCAGAAGCTGGCGTAATTTTCGTAGGCTTCGGCGTCGAGGCCTTTTACTGGTTTCAGGCAACTGATGGGCGGAGTGAAATCGGTATTCGGAGCGACGTCGCCGCGCGAGGTGTGAAAGTAGCGCACGGTGCTGTAGAGAGAGAGCAGGTAGTAGATGAAGGGGATTGCTGCAAGGGCCAGGAATGCGTACGCGACAAACGTCAAAATCTTTTTGCCTCTCGAAGAGCGCAGGAATTGCTCGGGCGGAAAATCCTAACATGAAACCGGGAAAGTAGGCTCCTACAGCGTATCTCCTTTTGATGGTTGGATCTGCGAGCGTGGAAATATCATCAGTGAAGAGGCTCGGGGCGGTTGGTAACACGGCTGTAATACAATCGCGATAGCATCTCTGGTTGCAGGGACGTGATGAAAAACATTGATGTAGCGGACCCACAACACATCTTCAACCGGCACTACTCGTGGATGCAATTCAACGAACGCGTGCTGGAAGAGGCGCGCGACGAGAAGAATCCGCTGCTCGAGCGGGTGAAATTCCTGGCGATCACCGCGAGCAACCTGGATGAATTCGTGGAGGTGCGGGTCGCTGGAATCCTGCAGCAGGTGGAGCACGGCAATCGCGAGCCCGGTCCGGATGGGCGCGCGCCGGCGGAAGTGCTGAAGGAACTGGCGGGAAAAATTCACAGTTTCGTGAAAGCGCAGTACGACTGCTGGCGTGAAGAACTACTGCCAGCGCTGGCTGCGGAATCAATTCGGGTGGTGAGCCTGAAGAAACTGAGTCCGGCGGCACGCGCGCACATTGAAAATTTTTACGTGAAAACAGCGGAGCCGCTGCTGACTCCGGTGACGGTGGACCCGGCGCATCCTTTTCCGCACGTGCTGAACAAGGCGCTATGCCTGGCGTTTCTTCTGAAGCGCAAACGCCGCGGCGGGCAAACTTATTTGGGAGTGGTGACGGTGCCGCGCGCGCTGCCACGATTGGTGCTGCTGCCCGCGAAAGATGGGACCGTCGAGTACGTGTTTCTTTCGGATGTGATTCAGGCGTTCGCGAACCGCTTGTATCACGGCTACGAAGTGCTTTCGGCGGCGGCGTTTCGCGTAACGCGCAACAGCAATCTGTATCTGGAAGAGGAAGAATCGCGCAGCATTATGGATACGGTGGACGCGCAACTGCACCGGCGGCGCAAGGGCGAAGCGGTGCGGCTGGAGATTGAGGCGAGCGCGAGTCAGGAAATTATTGACCGGCTGGTGGCGAATTTTCGTCTGGCGCCGTGGCAGATCTTTCGCGTGGACGGGCCGCCGAACCTGGCGCGGATTTCGTATTTGTACGATCAGGCGCCACGGCCGGATTTGAAATTCCAACCGTTCGTGCCGCGGGAGCTGGCGCTCAAGCCGGGCGCGACTTCCCTCTTCGAGCTGATCCGCAAGCGCGATTTGCTGCTGCATCATCCGTACGATTCCTATTCGGCAGTGGTGCGGTTGATCGAGAGCGCAGCGAAAGATCCGGACGTGCTTTCGATCAAGCAGACGCTGTACCGCACGAGCGAAAATTCGCCGATCGTACGGGCGTTGATCGAAGCGGCGGCCAAGAAGGAAGTGGCGGTGGTGGTGGAGCTGAAGGCGCGGTTTGACGAAGCTTCGAACATCCGCTGGGCACGCAATTTGCAGGAAGCGGGCGTGCAAGTGTTCTACGGAGTGTCGGGGTTGAAGACGCATTGCAAGCTTGCGTTGATTGCGCGGCGGGAAAGCGACGGGCAGATCCGCCGCTACGCGCATCTGGGGACTGGGAATTACAATCCTTCGACGGCGCGTTTCTACACCGATTTGAGCTTGTTGACGAGCGACCCGCATATTACGCACTCGGTGCATCATGTCTTCAATTATTTGACGGCTTATTCCGAGCGGCCGAATTATCACCCGCTGTTCGTGGCGCCGTTAAATCTGGGGAAAAGCTGCCTGAAATTGATCGAGCGCGAGACGGCGCATGCGAAAGCGGGCCGGCCGGCGTTTATTTTCGCGAAAGTGAACGCCCTGTTGGACGAAAGAACGATTCAGGCGCTGTACCGCGCTTCGCAGGCGGGCGTGCAGATTGAATTGGTTGTGCGTGGGGCGTGCGCGCTGCGTCCAGGAGTGCGCGGGATCAGCAGCCGGATTCGGGTGCGCAGCGTGATTGGGCGATTTTTGGAGCACAGCCGGATTTTCGTTTTTGGAAATGGCGGGAAGACCGAACTTTATTTGGGTAGCGCGGATTGGATGCACCGGAACATTTACGAGCGCGTGGAGGTGATGTTCCACGTGCGCGACGCGGAATTGTGCAAGCAAGTGTTTGGCGAGGTGATCGCGCCGTATCTTGCGGATACCGAGAAGACGAGGGTTCTGCTTGCTGACGGACGATGGGTTCGCGCGGGAGAGGCTGGCGCTGCGCTACACGCGGGGAACGGTTTTCGATTTAACGCGCAGGAATTTTTGATTGGCTTGGCGGAAGGGCGAGAGGCGATTGGCGAAGTGCCGCGGGCGCCGAGTTTTGTGAAGTTTGCGAATCCAGATAAAAGCGTTTCCTCTGTCTAGGTTGTAGCGGCGCGGGCTTTTCCCTCCCTTTGCGCGCCGAACTTTCCCGAGTGCTGCAAACTTTCGCCGTATAATCGCAGGCCATGGACGAAGGATTATTTCAGGGCGCGGTGAACTGGCTGCTGGGGCCGGAGCCGATCACCGAAAAACGGCCGGGGCACCTGTGGCCGCGCTGGATTTTCTTGCGCGCCTTGGGGCTGATTTATTTTTCCGCGTTTTATTCGCTGCTGTTCCAGATCAAGGGACTGATCGGGCCCAACGGAATCCTGCCGGCGGCGGATTATCTGCAGGCGGTAAATGCGGCGTTGCACCTGCAGAGCTACTGGACCGTGCCAACTTTGCTGTGGTTCGGAGCGAGCAATGGCGCGTTGATGACTTTGTGCTGGGTGGGGCTGCTTGCATCGCTGCTGGTGACGCTGAATCTGTGGCCGCGCGCCTCGCTGCTGATTTGTTTTCTGTGTTTTGTTTCGTTTGTGAGCGTGGCGCGGGATTTTTCGGGATACCAGTCGGATGGCATGCTGCTGGAGGCGGGATTTATCGCGCTATTTTTCGCGCCGGCGGGCCTGCGGCCGGGATTGGGGGCAGAGAATCCTCCTTCGCGGACGAGCCTCTTCTTGTTGCAGTGGGAATGGTTCCGAATTTATTTCGAATCGGGTGTGGCGAAAATTGGGAGCGGGGACCTGGCGTGGCGGCAATTCACGGCGATGGACGATTACTACCAGAACGGCCCACTGCCGACGTGGATCGGATGGTACGTACAGCATTTGCCGCACTGGTTTCACGCGTCGGCGACGGTTTACACGCTGGTGACGGAACTGCTGATCGTGTGGATGCTGTTCCTGCCCAGGCGATTTCGCATTGTGTGCTTTTTCATCGTGACGCCGTTTGAGATTTCGATTATTGCAACAGCGAATTATACGTTTCTGAATTATCTGGTGTTGCTGCTGGGCGTGTTGCTGCTGGACGACCGCTTTCTGGAATGGGCTTCGCCGCAGTGGTTCCGCGACTGGATCCACGGGAAACGCGCGACGCAAGTGGCCGCCGTTCCCGCAGCGGTGCCGGTGGCACCGGAACGTACGAGCACTGCCGCGGAATGGCGTGAAAGATTTACGCCGTTGCGCAGGGCGTTTGCGGGCTTGTGTCTTGGATTGGTTTTTTATTCCACGACGGCGCTGCTGCTGTGGATGTTTATGCCGGGGCTGCCGCTGCCGGAAGCGCCGGTGCGGGCGCTCGAGCCTTTTCGCATCGCGAATTCCTACGGTCTGTTTGCGGTGATGACGCACGAGCGTTACGAGATCGAATTTCAGGGCTCGGTGGATGGAAAGACGTGGATTGCGTATCCGTTTCGCTACAAGCCGCAGGCGATTGATAAAGCGCCGGGGATTTACGCGCCTTATCAGCCGCGGTTCGAATGGAATCTGTGGTTTGCGTCCTTGGCGCCGTGGCAACAATCGCGCTTTGTGGTCTGGACGGAAGAACGCTTGCTGAAAAACGATCCGGATGTGCTGGCATTATTCGCCAGCAATCCGTTCGCGAACGCGCCGCCGCGAGAGGTGCGCACGATCAAGTATCAGTATTGGTTCACGGACATGCGGACGAAGCGCGAGACGGGAAATTGGTGGAGGCGCGAGGAACTGGAGCAGTTTGCTCCGGCGCTGGAGCGTGAAGCCGACGGCAAGATCGTGGTGCTGGATTTGGCGGAACGCGAGCTTGACCAACCTTGAGATGCTCCGCGGCTGAAAAACCGAGTCGCGCGGGGAAAGCAAGTTTTGCCACGCGCACGCAAATCCGTTAGCCTGTGCGGGACCGTATGACACCTAGCCAACGCCATTCCGACGAGCCAAGAGAAGCGACGATTGCGGACGATGTGACTCCGGAACTGGTACTCGCGCATCTCGCTACGCTTTCGCAGCCCGCGAGCATCCGGCACATCGCACATGGAATGGGATTAAAGCATCGCGGGCGGCGCTATTTGCCGCGCGTGCTGCAAAAACTGAAAAAGCATGGCGAAGTGGAAGAAACTCAGGGCGGAAGATTCCGGCTGGCGGGGACGAAGCATGCGAAGAAGGAAGCGGCTGGTCAGGCGGCTGCGGCAAAACGTGTGAGCGCTGCGAATACCGCGGCAGCGGGTGAGTCATCAGAGCAGGCGACGCCGAGTGCTGGTGCCGTAGCCGACGGTCATGGCGCGGCCGCGCCGTCGAAGATTACGTCGGGGCGTGGACGCGATCCAAATCTTGTGTCCGGGAGAATTGTGGCGCATCGCGATGGGTATGCCTTTCTGGTGCCGGATTCGCCGATGCCGCGAGTGGAAGGAGATTTATTCATCGGGCGCGATGGGTTGGGCGATGCGATGCACGGCGATCGCGTGCTGGCACGCATCGAGCGCAGGCGCGCCGACGGGCGCGCGGAAGGCCGCGTGGTGCAGATTGTGGAGCGCGAGCATCCGACGATCGTGGGATTGTTCCGCTATGGGCCGCACGGAAATGTGGTGCTGCCTTACGACGTGCGCATCCTGCATGAAGTAATCATTCCGCCGGGGGCGGAGCTGACGCCGGAACTGCGGCAAAAAGCTGGCGAGGCTGGGAGCGGCGGCGGGACGGCCGCGAACAGCCGAACGCGATATCCGGAGCTGGATGGCGCGGTGGTGAATGTGGAGCTCACGCGTTTCCCGAAGGGCGGGCTGGCTCCGGCGGGGCGCGTGATTGAAATTCTGGGGCGACCTGGCGAAATCGGCGTCGATGTTGAAATTATTATTCGCAAGCATCATCTGCCGAACATTTTTCCGGATGAGGTGCAGCAGGAAGCGCGCGCGACGCAAGCGCAGGTGGCGGAGCAAGACCTTGCGGGGCGGCGTGATTTGCGGCATTTGCCGATCGTAACGATTGATGGAGAGACGGCGCGCGATTTTGATGATGCGGTGCATGTGGCGGCGCTGCCGAACGGTCATTACGAATTGCAGGTGCATATCGCGGACGTGGCACATTACGTTGCGCGTAGTTCGGGGCTGGATCGAGAGGCGCGCTTACGCGGCACTTCGGTTTATTTTCCCAATCGCGCGGTGCCCATGCTGCCGGAGGAACTTTCCAATGGGATTTGTTCGCTGAATCCGAAAGTGGACCGGCTGGTGATGAGCGTGGTGATGGAACTGGACGCCGCGGCGAAATTAGTGCGGGCGGAATTTTTTCAGGGGGTTATCCGTTCGGCGGAGCGGATGACGTACACGAACGTCAACAAAGTGATCGAAGGCGACGCGGAGATGACGGCGCGCTACGCGCCTCTGGTGAGCGAGTTCCAGAGGATGAAGGAACTGGCGTTGTTGCTGAACAAGCGGCGGAGCGCGCGGGGCTCGATTGATTTCGATTTGCCGGAGCCGGTGATCGAGTTTGACCCCGACGGACGCATGCTCAGCATCGTGCGCAGTGAACGGAATATCGCGCACCGGCTGATCGAGGAGTTCATGCTGGCGGCGAACGAAGCGGTGGCTGAATATCTGGAGAAGCGAGGCGTGGCTTCGCTGCATCGCGTGCACGAGAAGCCTGATCCGAAGAAAGTGCTGGAGTTCGAAGAGCTGGCGCACGCCTTTGGATATTCGCTGGGAGTGGAGGATCTGGCGGAGCGGCGCGTGACGGTGCGGCATGGACGCGGGCGTCCGCAAGCGCGCGAGGGGCGCGGCGGCGGGCGCGGACGCATGCGGCCGATGAGCGTGACCATGCCGGCCGCCGAGGAAGTGGACATACGGCCACAGCATTACCAGCGCCTGACGGAGAAAATCGCGGGCAAGCCGGAAGAGCGGATTCTTTCGTACCTGATGCTACGATCGCTGAAGCAGGCGCGTTACGCGGTGGACGTGCTGGGACATTTTGCATTGGCGACGAAGGAATACACGCACTTCACTTCGCCGATCCGGCGCTATCCGGATTTGATCGTGCACCGGGCGCTGAAATGGGCGCTGGAAAATCCGGATGTGGCGCCGTTGCGCACGCACGTGGAGAATTCCCGCACAGGGAAAGAGGAAACAGTGGCGGTGCTGGGGCCGTATCGGCGCGTGGAATTGCAGGATATTGCGGCGGAAAGCTCGGAGGCGGAGCGGCGGGCGGATGCGGCGGAACGCGAGCTGATGGAATGGAAGACGGCGCAGTTCATGGAAAGCCATCTGGGCGAGGAATATTCCGCGCTGATAATTTCCGTGCAGAAGTTTGGCTTTTTTGTGGAGTTGGTGGAAATTTTCGTGGAAGGATTGGTGAGCATCGACCGGCTGGAGGAATTCACCGGGCAACGCTGCGCTTATCATGACCGCGACCATTCGATTGTTTGCGAGCCGTATCGAGGTTCACGCCGGGGCGGCGGAGCGAGACGGATTTTTCGTCTGGGGGATCGCGTGCGTGTGCGCGCCGAGCGGATTGATCCGTTCCGGCATCGAGTAGAGTTTTCGTTGATTGAAGATAGTTCGAGCGATCGTCGCTGAATTTGCGGAGGTGAAACATGGCAGCGAGACAATGTCCGAACTGCGGCGCGGTGATGCCGGCGGGAAAAGTAGCCGCGGATTCCTATGATCTGGTTTGCGCCAGCTGCCAGCATCCGCTGGGGATTTCGGAGCTCAGCCGAAATCTCGCGGTGTTCGTGGGGCTGGCCGCAGGAGCGATCGCCTGGTGGATCGTTACGTTGCGCTTTGCGGGCCAAGCGGGAGCGCTCGGCTGGGTCTGGCCGGTGTTTCTCGCCTATCTCGCGACGAGCGTTGTGGCTGCACTGACGTTAATGCTATCGGCTACTTTGGAATTAAGAGCCAGCGATCCCGCCCCGCACAGCGAAAGTGCCACACCTCAGATACATCATTAATAACAAGGCGTGATTAATTTATTGATTCGTATATACTGCCGCAGTCGGCGCGAACGCCCCTCTTCGTTATCCGGCCGACTGGGGTGGAATGGCACGGTACTCCGCACTGCTGGGCAAGCGCGTGGAAGCGCATTATCGCGCGGGAGATATGCAGCTCTCAACGAATGGGTTCTTAGTGTCCGATACGGGCAAGGCGATTTTCGTGGAGGAGCATTTTTCGTCGGGCGGAAAAGAAAAAACGATGCGCGTGGAAATTCCGTACGCGTACGTGATACGAGTGGCTGAAGCGCGCGACGAGACCGCGCAGCCGCGAAGCGTGCCTAAGCCCACGAAGAAAAAATAGAGTTGCCGCAAGGGTGGTTCCCGCCGTTCTTTATGTCCCGCCACCATGGAACGATGAAAGCGCGTCGTGAGTTCGCATTTGTGTGCGAGCGCGGGTATATTTTTTGTGCTGATACGGGAGGCGTCAAATGAAACCGACGGTTGGATTGATTGGGCTGGGACTGATGGGGAAGCCGATGGGGCGCAACCTGCTGAAGGCGGGATTTCCGCTCGTGGTTTGGAATCGAACGGCGGCGCGGGCGGGCGACTTGGTTAGCGAGGGCGCGAAACTGGGGGCGAATCCGCGCGAGACAGCGGCAGCGGTGGATGTGCTGATCAGCATCGTGAGCGATCCGCCGGCGCTCGAAGAAGTGTTGTGGGGCGCGCAGGGCGCAATGGATGGGTTGCGGAGCGGAAGCACTTATATGGATTCGAGCACGATTTCGCCGGAGCTGGCGCGGCGCGTGGCTGCCGCGTGCGGCGAGCGCGGAGTGGATTTTCTGGACGCGCCGGTGACGGGCGGCGACTGGGGCGCGAAAAAAGGAGAGCTGGTATTCATGATTGGCGGGAACGCGGAGGTGTTGGAGCGCGTGCGGCCGGTGCTAGAAGTGCTGGGGAAGAAATTTTTCCTGTTGGGGCCGAATGGTGCGGGGCAGACGGTGAAGCTGGCGATGAATTTGATTTTGGCGCTGGAGGTGGAGGCGCTGGCCGAAGCGCTGGCGCTCGCTACGTCGGCGGGCGTGGCAGGTGAGAAGCTGGTGGAAGTGATGCAATCCAGCATGGCGCGAGCGGGGGTGCTGGATGTGAAGGCGCCGCTGATGCTGAAGAATGAATACGCGGCGAGTTTTCCCTTGCGGCTGATGCACAAGGATATGCGGCTCGCGTTGGAATTGGCACGACAGCAGGGAGTTACGCTGCCGGCCGCTGCCGCTGCGTACGGGACGTACAGCGCGGTGAAAGATGCGTCGAAGGATGATCCGGATTATTCGGCCGTGGCGCGATTTTGGAGCAAGGCTGCAGGTTAAACTTACGGTTTCGCGCTGGGCGGGAAAAAAGTGAGAGGAAGGTCGCGCGAGGTGCGCAGGCCGGCATTGGCGGCGAGGATTGCTGGGATGGAATTGACGACGACGGCGGCGGTGGCGACGTCGCCATGGGTGCCGCCGGGGATCGTGAGCGTGAGATGAGGTTCCCCTTTTAGCACCACGGTGTCGGCGGGATGGCGGGCGCCGACGTACATTTTCAGCTCCATGAAGATTTTCTCTTTGCCGGCGGAGACGCCGCGCGCGACCTGATGCACGCCGGCGACCTGGCCGGGCGCGACTTCCAGAAATTCCGTTGTAATGATTTCTTCAGCGATTACCGGTTCGATGGTTTCCGAAATATCGTCGAGAGCAAAGCCCAGGCCATCGGCCACCATGGCGATGGATTCCGGAAGGCCGTGATGTTTGATGACGCCGGCGGCGACTTGCGCGCGGAACTCTTCGGGCGTCATACCGGCGCCAATTTTTTTCTGGAGGGGCAGGCGGCGTTTGGACGCGTCCACAACGCGCACGGCGCTGAGCCAGTCGATGCGCTGCGCGGCGGCGCTGAAGGTGAGCGCGAGCTTGTCCATCACGAAGCCGGGATTCACGCCGGTGCCGACGAGCGCGACACCCTCTTCTTTTGCGGCACTGTCTAGTTTTTGGGAGAGCTCGGGATGCTTGCGGAATGGGTAGGCGAGTTCTTCGCAGGTGGAGACGATGCAGCAGCCTGCCCAGATGCACTCTAGAAGTTGATCCATCACGCTGCTGAGATAGGAAGAGGTGGAGTGGATGATTGCGTCCAGCGGCTTTTCGAGGACGGATCTAGCGTCCGGGGAAATCGAGACGCCCCAGGGCGCGTCGGGCGCGCCGACTACTTCTCCCAGGTCGCGGCCAGCTTTGGCGGGATCTTTGTCTATCGCGGCGATGATTTCTAGGGAATCCTTTTGGCGCATCAGGCGGACGATGGAGGAGCCGATGGGACCGAGACCGTATTGGGCAACGCGGATTTTCTTTTTCACGATGGGGTTCCTGGGCGGTACAAGGAGGTAATACGTTAAAGGGTTGACGGACGGACTGCAACCGATTTTGACGTGATATTCGTGAAAAAAGTGGCGCACTGAAGTGCGCCGCTACGAAGGCAACTTCAAAGTCAAAGAGCCGGCGGGACGCCTGCCTACCGGCAGGCAGGCCGGCGCTACGAAAAGCGCGGCTTCAGGGGCTAAAGCCCCGCCCTTCCGTTCGCGGTTCCGGGCCGCGCGATTGCGAGTCGGCGTCTAGTGGGCGGTGGAATATTTGGAATAATCCGGGTAAGCCGGGTGCTTGATCGGCTGGGGCGGATTTTTCGCCAGCTCCTGCATTGCTACTTCGACGGCCTTTTCAAGCTGCGTGTCATGGCCTTGGCGCCAGGCCGCCGGATCCATTTCGATGTCTATGTCTGGGGCGACGCCGTGATTTTCCACTTCCCAGGTTCCTTCGGTCGTGAAAAAAGCGAAGCGGGGAGCGGTGACGAAGCCGTCGTCAATCAGGCTGGGATATCCGCCGATGCCGACGAGGCCGCCCCAAGTGCGTTTGCCGACGAGCTGGCCGAGGCCGACGTGACGGAAGTACCAAGGGAGCGCGTCGCCGCCGGAGCCGGCAAATTCGTTGGTGATCATTACTTTGGGACCGTAAATTCCGCTGAGAGGCGTGGTGTAATCAGCACCTTCGCGCGCGGTCCAGTAATTCCAAATTTTCCGCTGCATGTACTGGATGATGTAATCGGCGGCTTGCCCACCGGCGTTGAAGCGCTCGTCGATCACGGCGCCTTGCTTGCCGAGTTGCGCGAAGTAGTAGCGATTGAAATTGGTGAAGCCGCCTGCGCCGGTGTTCGGAAGATAGACGTAGGCGAGCTTACCGCCGCTGAGTTCGGTTACTTTGCGCAGATTGTCTTCGATCCAGGCTCGGTTGCGCAAACCGGATTCGTCGGGCACGGGGACGACCGTGACTTCGCGCGAGCCGGAGCCGTCGGGATGCGGCCCGACTTTCAGGACTGTTTGCTTGCCAGCGGTTTCTTGAAAATAACTGTAGACGTCTTGGTCGGCGCGAACGTCGCGGCCATCGACGGCGAGGAGATATTCTCCGGCGACGACGTTGACTCCGGGTTGGGTGAGCGGCGCGTGCAGTTGCGGATTCCAATTTTCTCCGTTGTACACGCGGGCGAAACGGTAGCGACCACTTTCGATCGTGTAATCGGCGCCTAGCAAGCCGACCTGGAGCGGCTGCACTTCGGGGACGTCGCCGCCGCCGACGAACATGTGGCCGACGTTGATTTCGCTGAGCATTTGCTGGAAAAGATAATTCAGATCGTCGCGGGTGGCGATGCGATCGAGATACGGTTCGTATTCCTTCGCGAGAGCCTGCAAATTCACCCCGTGGTGATGCGGGTCGTAGAAGAAATCGCGTTCGATACGCCAGATTTCGTCGTACATCTGTTTCCACTCGGCGCGCGGCTCGACCCAGACTTCCATGGAATCGAGCTTTAGCGCGCCTTCGCCGGGCTTGGGCGCCGCCGCTGTGGCCGCGATGAACCAGGACTCGCCCTGTTGATAGAGAAATTTTTCGCCATTGAAGGAAACCGAGGCGTTCTGGATGCCGGCGATGATTTGTTCGGATTTGCGTTTGCTGAGATCGAATTTCGCGAAGAACAGGCTGGGCGGGCCCTGAGAATCCGGAGCGGGAGGAAATTCGAGAGTGAAAAGTTCCCCTGTCTTGCCGGGAAATAGATCCACGTAATTTTTCGGTGGAATTGGAAGCGCTAAGATGCGCTGGCTGATGTTGTCGAAATCAATGGTGACTTTGACCGGTTCTTTGTCCTTGTCCTTATCCTTATCTTTGTCCTTGTCTTTATCCTTCGCTTTGTCCTTCTCGTCCGATTTCTTGTCGGCGTCCTTTTTGTCTTCATCGGATTTCGACGCATCCTTAGAACTGTCGGCATCTTTCTTATCCTTGTCCGTGGCAGGTTTTTCTTCATCGCTTTCAGGCGCGAGCGGCGACGGAAGATCCTTACGCAGAACGATTACGTAGACGCTGCGCGTGACTTCCTTCCCGTCGGAGGACATGTCCAGCCCGCCGATCGTGGGGCCGACATTGGTGCTGGCTGCGAAATAAAGATATTTCCCATTCTTGTCGAAGACGGCGAATCGCGCGTCGCTCATCCCGTCGGTGATTTGCGTCGCTTTTCCGGTGTCGAGCGAATAAACAAAGACCGCGCGGAAATGGCTGGGCAGCAGCTTGGTGTAGGCGATCCAGCGATTGTCGGGAGACCACGAAGGATTGAGGCCCTGGGCATCGTAATAATCGGTATCCACTTTCACTGGGGTAGGTTTGTCCAGATCCACGTACCAGAGATTGAGCCACTTATCGGTGTAAGCGATATTCTTGCTATCCGGCGACCAGGTCAGACCGTAGAAGTAGGACGGCGGAGTTCCGAGATTGATTTTGCGCACTTCACCCAGGCCGTTCTGGGCGCGCAGGTGCAGCGCGTATTCGCCGGACTCATCGGAAAAATAAGCGATCGATTTTCCGTCCGGAGACCAGGCCGGGCCGCGGTCGGCGACGCCGGGAGAATTCGTGATGTTGCGAATATCGCCCTTTTCCGCGGGAACCGTGAGAATTTCGCCGTGAGCTTCGAAGACGGCGCGAACACCGGTGGGCGAAATCGCGGCGTCATTAATGTGTTTCGCGACTTTTTCGAAATGGGGGCGGACTTCGACGAGGTCGGGATCGATATGGACCCGAATCGCTTGCTCGCGATGAGTCGAGAGATCGAACAGGTGGAGCGAGCCGAATTGTTCGTAGACAATCGCGCCGGGGCCGGCCTCGGCGGATTTAATGGGCAACCCGTTATTTTCGATCACCTGCGATTCCTGCTGGGATTTTGTGTCGTAAGCGAAGAGCGTGTACGCGCCATTGCGATCGGAAAGGAAATAAATCGTGTCGCCGACCCAAAGCGGATTGAGATCGTTCCAATCGTCATGCGGGAGTTTCACAATGCTGGAATCGGCGAGGTTAGCGATCCAGATGCGAGGAGAGGTGCCGCCCCGGTAGTGGCTCCAATTGCCGAACGGCGCAGCGGTGGGGCGATAGGCGAGGAATTTTCCGTCGGGAGAGTAGGCGCCTTCCCAGCCGATGGGAAGAGGAACCTTCGTCGGGAAGCCACCGGCGGCCGGGACGGTGAATAGAGCCAGTGTGCCGTTGGGGAAGCCCTCGCGCGGCGATGCGAACAAAATGTTTTTTCCATCCGGAGTCCATCCGGAGGCAATGTCCGGTCCCGCGTGGAATGTGACGCGGCGCGGGGTGCCGCCGTTGGCGGATATCACGTAGACATTCAGTTTGCCGTCGTACTCGCCGGTGAAAGTGATCCACTGGCCGTCCGGTGAAAAATGCGGGCCGCGCTTGATGCCGGGGCCGGCGGTTAGGCGGATGGCTTCGCCACCTTCGCGGCTGACTTTCCAGAGGTCGTTACCGTACATGAAAGCGATGTCGGTGCGGCTCAGAGTCGGTTGGCGGAGCAGCAATGGCTTGGCGTCTTGAGCTTGAGCGAATGATGCACACGCGAGTGAAATCGAAAGCACGGCGAGGGCGAGCACAGCCTTCTTCATCGAGCAATCTCCTGGAAGTCACCTGGATGCTTTTGGATGATACGTCAGCGCGGGCGAAACCGTTTCAACCGGGATTAGACGCGGGTGAAGGTCGCGGGATATCTGAACGTCAGATCGTTTCTAAGGGTGGAGAGTGAGATTTTACAATTCGGAGACACACGACAGGGGTTGCGAGGGTTGGTCGTGGGTTAAATGTCTGCGATATGCCGTCAGGATAGCGCGACCGGGGATTTAAATTAGAAGCGCGAGCGGCTAGAGCGATAGAACTCGCGCAGCGTGGTGACGTTCGGGCCGTAAGAGCCGACGCGCCCGGCATCCACGGGCAGTCCGAGATATTCGGCTTGCTCGATGCTCAAGCCTGCCTGATCCAGTTCGGCGAGACTATAGCCTTCGGTGGGCACCAGGCGGTTGCGGTGAGACAGGTCCACGGGCCGCGGCGGGCGATGCGCGCTCCAGCGTTTCCGGACAATCAAGAAGAAGTCGTCCCAGTCTCGTCTATTCCACATGTGTTTCTCCCCTGCTGCCCTGGTGGATGGATTGGATGCACGCCGGGCGTTTTGGGTAGCACGAACTTTCGCGCCAACTTGCGATCCAACCGTGGCATGGCCGGAACATCACCAGGCCAGGCCGGGCCGCTCCAGGGACGGGAGCGGTGCCGATAATAACCCCATAAGTAGTGGAATGTCGCGTGCGAACATTTGCTGTAGCTATAAAGTTATCGGCGGATTGTGCGCGTGCGTGAGGGCCGGGTCATCGGCCGCCGATGCGACAGTGGGTGTTATACTTTCGGGAAGCATTGAAATCGTGAGCGCCGCGTGAAATTTGCATGAGTAATCCAATTATTGTTGTCCACTATCACGAGCTGTGGCTGAAGGGCCGCAACCGGCGATTCTTTCTGCGCAAACTGCATACGGCGCTGCGCATCGCGCTGCAGGGGATTCCCGTGGAGCGGATCGAGCAGCCCGGCGACCGGATGGTGGTGTGGCTGGGCGATGGAGCGTCGCTCGCGGAAGTGGCTGCACGATTGGACCGCGTGATGGGCGTCGCGTTCTACGCGGTGGCGCGAGCGGTGGAACGGAACATGGAGGAATTGTGTCGCGCGGCATGGGAGGAGATGGAGCCGCTGCGTTTTGAATCGTTCGCGGTGCGCGCGAAGCGGAGCGACAAGAGGTTCCCGACGACGAGCCTGGAGACCGAGGTAATCATTGGCCGATATTTGCAGGAGCGACTGCGAGAGCGAAATCGCAGCGCGCGCGTGCGGTTGAATCAGCCCGAAATGACTTGTTACGTGGAAATCACCAAGAGCATGGCGCTGGTTTACGCGCGAAAAATTCCCGGCGCAGGAGGTTTGCCGCCGAACACGGCGGGACGGATGATGTGCCTGCTCTCCGGCGGCTATGATTCCGCAGTAGCGGCTTATCACATGATGAAGCGCGGAGCACATTTGAGCTTCGTGCATTTTTACGGCACGGGCGCAAAGGCTGGGGAGTCGTCGCTGCACGTGGCGAGCGGCCTTGCGCGCAAGCTGGTGCCGTACCAATTTCACGCGAAGCTCTACCGCGTGCCGTTTGAAGCGATTCAGCGGGAAATTGTGCGTTACGCGCCGGAAGATTATCGCGTGCTGCTTTACCGGCGGATGATGTTGCGTATTGCGGAATCGCTGGCGAAGCGCGATCGCAGCCTGGCGCTTTTAACCGGCGACAGCCTGGGCCAGGTGGCTTCGCAGACGCTTCGGAATCTGGTGGCCGTGGATGCGGCTTCGCGCATGGTGGTGTTCCGGCCGCTGATCGGCGCGGACAAGGTGGACATTCTGGCGACGGCGAAAAAGATTGGGACGTACGATGTTTCGTCCGAGCCATTTCACGATTGCTGTCCGGTGTTTTTGCCGAAGAATCCGGCGCTTTATGCGTCCGCGGAAGATTTGGCGGAGGCGGAGGCCAAGCTGGATGTGGGCGCGCTAGTAGCGCAGGGAGTGCGAGGCGCGACGCTGATCCGCTTTGAATACAAGGGCGGAGAGATCACGGAAGTGGAGACCCCGATGCGGCGGGCTTTGGCGCAGGAACGGAAGGCGATTGCGTAGATTAGAAGGTTGGCGTTTGGCTGGCGAAAAGAGCCGGCGGGATGCTTGCCTACCGGCAGGCAGGCCGGCGCTAGGAAAACAGGAACGGGCGCGCAATGATGCGCGCCCGCTGTGACTCGAACAATATTATAGACTTGAATTAGCGATCGCGGCCGCCTCCGCCGCCACCACCGTAACCCCCGCCGCCGCGTCCTCCACGACCGCCGCCACCACCTCCGCCGCCGTGACCGCCGCGCCCACCACCACCGCCCCCGCCGCTATGGCCACCACGTCCGCCGCCGGCGCCTCCGCCTTCACGCTGAGGACGCGCCTCATTCACGACCAGCGCGCGGCCCAGGAAATCCTTGCCGTTAAGCGCTTCGATCGCTTTATCTGCTTCGGCGTCGTTGCCAATCTCGGCGAAACCGAAACCGCGCGGCTGCCCGGTGAAACGATCGCGCAACAGCGTGAGCGAATCAGGCTGGACACCAATTTCCGAAAACAGCGCCGCTATCTGCTCTTCCGTGGCCTTGAACGACAGATTACCGACGTACAATTTCTTCACGGTCGTTCTCCTTTTGCGTCCGGCACGTGCGTGGGCGCAAAACACGAGGCTGAAGAGGCAGGAAATCGGCCGCGCGGCCAGTGACTCCTGACCACACCCGGCTGAGGCGAGCGCTCCAGTTGCTCAGGAGCATCTTGCTGCAATAGGCTGCGGCAGTCAACAACAGCGGGGGGCGCTAGGGCTACGCGGGCTAGGTGCGATAGCTAGCGTTAATGTGAATGTACTCTGCGGTGAAATCGCAGGTCCAGACGCGCGCGCGGCCGTCGCCGGAATGCAGCGAAACGACGATGGGAACGTATTTCGCGAGCATCTTGCGATGCGCGACGCGTTCGTCAAAGGGATTTTCTTGGCCGCGGCGGCAGACTTTTACCCCGGCGAGCGAAATATCGGCGCGCTCGAAATCGAAGGCGACGCCGGAGCGGCCGGCGGCGGCGAGGATGCGGCCCCAGTTGGGATCGGCGCCGGCGATGGCGGTTTTCACGAGCGGTGAATTCGCGATGGTGAGCGCGATTTGCTTTGCGGCGCGATCGCTTGGCGCGCCGCGGACTTCGATTTCAATTACGTGGCGCGCGCCTTCGCCATCGGCGACGATTTGCAAGGCGAGCGATTGGCAGACGAGTTCGAGCGCGGCGCAGAACTTTTTCCAATCGTCATTTGGGTTCGAGATTTTGGGCGCGCCAGATGCGCCGTTGGCGAGCAGCGTGACGGTGTCGTTGGTCGCGGTGTCGCCGTCCACGGTGATGGCATTGAAGGTGCGCTCGACGACGGCGCGCAGCGCGCGCGCGAGCAGCTTGGGAGAAATGGCGGCGTCCGTAGCGAGGAAGCCGAGCATTGTGGCCATGTTGGGATGAATCATCCCGGCGCCTTTGGTGCAGCCGAGGATGCGGACTTGTTTGCCGCCGATGCGGCATTTCGCCGCGGCCCATTTGGGGCGCGTGTCGGTGGTCATGATGGCGCGGCTGAATTCCGAGAAGGATTTGGCGTTGCGATGGCGCGCGCGAACCAGCCGCGGGATTGCGTTCACGATTTTTTGCCAGCGCAGCGGTACGCCGATGACGCCGGTGGAGCAAACCAGTATTTGCGAAGGATGCAGCCGTCCCAGCTCGCGCGCCAGCTTCAATGCGGTGGTCGCCGCAGCGGCAAAGCCTTCCGAGCCAGTGCAGCAATTGGCGTTGCCCGAATTCACGATCACGCCGCGCATGCGGTGCCGCGATTGTCGCAGGTGCACCTGTGAGGCGATTACGGGCGCAGCTTTCACACGATTGGTGGTGAAGACGGCGGCGGCCGATGCAGGCGTCTCGCTGATCAGTATTCCCAAATCGAGTTTCGACTTTTTCAGGCCGCAGTGAGTGGCGGCGAATGTGAATCCTTGCGGGACGTCGGCATTGGATAGTCGTGTGGTCATGAGTTTGTAGACTAGCAGGCCGGAACCGGGGCGGCGGAAGCGGAGAGAATGGACAACACGGCGCGTTCTGGAATTACCGTGGCGATCACGGCGACGAGTTTGCAGGTGCGCTGCTGGGAGCAAGAGCGGCAATCGCGATCGATCTTCTCAGTGAGCGACTGGCGCGCGGCTGCGGTGAATCCTTGGCGTTCGAAAAATGCGGGCGCGTGCGTTACGGCGAAGACGCGGGCGATTCCGCGGCGGCGAGCTTCGTTTAGGGCGAACTCGATCAGGCGAGCGCCCAGTCCTTGGCCGCGATTCTCGGGGTCCACGGCGATGGAGCGGATTTCAGCGAGATCGGCGCCGTAACTTTCCAGTGAGAGGCAGCTGACGACGCGATGAGCATCTTCCTGGACGATGAAATGGCCGATATTGGCGCGGATTTCTTCGGCTTCGCGGGGAAGCAACAAGCCCTGCGCGGCGTAGTGCGCAACGAGAGCGTGAATCGCAGCGACGTCTGAATTTTTCGCGCGACGCGTTCTCATGGATTTTCCTCGAGCTTGACGAGGCGCGCCTTGAAATCCTGCAGAGCGGAGCGGACGGCCGCCGGCGCCGTGCCGCCGCGCGTGGCGCGACGCGCTAGCGCGGATTCGAGCGTGAGCGCGGTAGTGAGGCTCGGACCAAACGCCGGAGAAAATTCTCTCAGGCGCTCGAGCGGCATTTCGCGGATCGATATTCCCTCCCGTTCGGCCGCGCGCAGCACTTTTCCCACGATTTCATGCGCTTCGCGAAATGGTACGCCGAAGGTGACCAGATAATCGGCGACTTCGGTGGCGACAAGCCCGGGATCCTGCGCTGCCTGGCAAAGACGCTCGGCGCGAAAACGCGTCGCTGCGAGAGTGGCGGCCGCGATCTGAATCATCGCCAGCGCCTGGTCGTGCGCGGCGAAGAGCGGTTCTTTGTCTTCTTGCAGATCGCGTTGATAGCTGGAAGGCAGGCCCTTGCAAGTGGTGAGCAGCGCGACGAGCGAGCCGTAGATGCGGCCAGTCTTGCCGCGGATCAATTCCCAGGCGTCAGGATTCTTTTTCTGCGGCATGAGGCTGCTGCCGGTGGAGAACTCGTCGGGGAGTTCGATGAAAGCGAATTCGGGCGAGGCGAATAGAACAAAATCTTCAGCGAGGCGCGAGAGGTGCATCGCCAGCGTGGAAAGCGCAAAAAGAAATTCAAGTGCGAAATCGCGATCGCTGACGGCATCCAGGCTATTGGCTGTCGTGCGGGAAAAACCCAGATCGCGCGCGAGAGCGTTGCGGTCGAGCGGAAAAGCGCAGCCGGCGAGAGCGCCGGAGCCGAGCGGACAATCGTCGGCGCGCGCAGAGGCAGCAGCGAGGCGTTCGGCATCGCGATGAAACGCTTCGCCGTGTGCGAGCAGCCAGTGCGAAAGCAGAATCGGCTGCGCGTGCTGCATGTGTGTGGTGCCGGGCATAGGGGTCGGCAGATTGCTCTCGGCCTGCGCGGCAATGGCTCGCTCCAGCGTGGCGAGCGCGCGCCGAAGGTCTTGCACGGCTTCGCGCACGTACATACGAAATTCGGTGGCGACCATTTCGTTGCGGCTGCGGCCGGTGTGCAGCTTGGCGCCGAGCGGGCCGAGTTTTTCAATTAACGCGGATTCGACGAAATGATGCACATCTTCGGCGGGCGAGGCGTTGAGCCAGGCGGCATCGGTCTGGGCACGCAACGCGATTTCACCGAGCGCGATCGTGATTTTCTCGCCTTCTTCTTCGCTGAGGATCCCGGCGGCGACGATGGCGCGGGCCCAAGCGCGATCGAGCGCCAGTTCCTGCGGGAGCATGCGGCGATCGAAGCTCCAGGAGCGCTCGAATTCGTAGAAAGTTGCGTCGGGGCCGCGTTCAAAGCGGCCGCCCCACATCTTCTGTTCGCGCGGAGCAGTCATCAGGCGTTGGCCTTCTGCGGAACTTTTTTTGGCTCGGTTAGCGCCGGTTCCTGCGGCACGGTGATAGGCAGCGCAAAAAGATTGATGAAGCCTTCGGCGTCTTTCGGGTTGTAGCCCGTCATGGTGAAGCTCGCGAGATTCGTGCGATAGAGCGAATAGGGTGAGCGGCGCGAAGCGACATTGACGATGCCCTTGCAAAGCGTGAGCGAGACGGAGCCAGTAACGCGTCGCTGCGCGCTCGTGAAAAACGCGTCGAGCGCTTCGCGCAGCGGCGTAAACCACATGCCGTAATAAACCATCTCTGCGTAGCGCAGCGAGAGAAGCTGCTGGTAGTGCGCTGTTTCGCGGTCGAGCGCGAGAGATTCGAGTTCGCGATGCGCGGTGACGAGCAACGTACCGCCAGGAGTTTCGTATGCGCCGCGCGATTTGATGCCCACCAGGCGATTTTCGACGATGTCCATGCGGCCGACGCCGTTGGCCGCGGCGATTTCATTCAGTTGATCGAGTAGCGCGATCGGCGCGAGGTTTTTGTCGTTGACCGAAACGGGAGTGCCGCCTGCGAAGCCGATTTCCACGGTGGTGGGCTGCGCGGGAGCGTTCGCGGGTGACACGATCCACTGCCACATCGCTTCCTCCGGCGCATTCGCGGGATCTTCCAGCACGCCGCCTTCGTGGCTGAGGTGCCAGATATTGCGATCGCGGCTGTAAATATTTTTCTTGGTCTGCTCGACGGGAATATTGTGCGCCTGCGCGTAGGCGATGGCTTCTTCGCGCGAGACGATGTTCCATTCGCGCCAGGGGGCGATGATTTGCAATTCCGGCGCCAGGGCTTTGGCGGCCAGCTCGAAGCGAACTTGATCGTTGCCCTTTCCCGTGCAGCCGTGCGCGACAGCATCGGCGCCCAGCTCTTTGGCGAGTTGCACCTGGCGCTGCGCCAGAAGCGGACGCGCGAAGGATGTGCCGAGAAGATATTTGTGTTCGTACACCGCTCCAGCGCGCAGCGTGGGCCAGATGTAACCGGTGATGAATTCCTCGCGCAGATCTTCCACGTAAGCGGAACTTGCGCCCGTCGCCAGCGCCTTTTTTCGCGCCGCTTCCAGATCTTCCTGCTGGCCGAGGTCGCCAATCATAGCGATCACTTCGCAGCCCGGATAGGTCTCTTTGAGCCAGGGAATAATGATGGAGGTATCCAGACCTCCTGAATATGCGAGCACAATTTTCTTGGGCAATTCGTTCTCCTTGATTGGTGGCCGAAATTAATTGAGCAGCGTCAGCAGAATCGCTTTCTGCACATGCAGGCGATTTTCGGCTTGTTCGAAAACGATGGAGCGTGGCGAATCCATCACGGCTTCGCTGACTTCCGAGCCGCGATGGGCCGGAAGACAGTGCATGAAGATCGCGTCGGGCGCGGCGTGGGCGAAGAGAGCGTCGTTAACTTGGTAGCCGGCAAAGGCGGCGTCGCGCGCGGTGGCTTCCTGTTCCTGGCCCATGCTGGTCCAAGTGTCGGTGTAAATTGCTTGCGCGCCGGCGACTGCTTCGGTGGGCGAGCGCAGGATTTCGATTTTGCCGCGCGTTTCGCGCACCACGCGCTTGGCTTCGGCCACGATGTTCGGATCAGGTTCATAGCCTGTGGGCGTGGCGACGCGAACATGCGCGCCCACTCGTGCGCCGATGCTGAGCAGCGAGTGGCAGGTGTTATTGCCATCGCCAACGTACGCGACTTTCAGGCCGCGCAGATTACCGAAGCGTTCTTCAAGAGTGAAGAAATCGGCGAACGCCTGGCACGGGTGGTAGCGATCGGAAAGCGCGTTGATCACCGGAATTCCGGCGTTCGCGGCCAGTTGGTCCAGCGATTCCTGCTTGAACACGCGCGCGACAATACCCGTGACCCAGCGTTCCAGGCTTTTCGCCACGTCCGGGATGGATTCGCGTTCGCCCAGATGGGTGACAGTGTGATCGAGAAATACCGATGAGCCGCCGAGGCTCGCAATGCCGACTTCGAAAGTCACGCGCGTGCGCAGCGAAGGCTTTTCGAAAATCAGCGCGAAGAAGCGGCCGGCGAGCGCGCCGCGATAACGGTCAGGATGCGCTTTCACGTCCGCGGCGAGATGCAGGAAGCTGCGCACCTGCGCGGGGCTCCATTCCATCCCGGTGAGGAGATCGTTCGAGAGAGTGACGGGTGCGGTTGTAGCGGTCGTGTTCATGTTTACTTTTTACCTCGCGGCAGCCAGAACCATCGGCTGCGCTTTCGATTCTGCGTTTTGGGTCGCTTTCGGTTTTGCTGCGTGCTTCAGGGCCTTTTCGAGCTGGGAGAGAAATTGTGTGACGTCCTTGCGCCGGATGATGAAGGGCGGCAGCAGGCGCAGGATATGTTCATGCGTGCAATTGATAAGCAGGCCGCCGTGCAGGGCTTCGGTGACGATCGGGACTCCGTCTATTGAAAGGTCAATGCCGAGGATCAGCCCTTCGCCGCGGACTTCGCGGATAAAATCGAACTTGGCGGCGAGCTTTTCGATACCTTGGCGCAGTTCGGCGCCGCGTTCGCGAATGTTCGCGAGCAGGTTCGAATCTTCGATGACATTCAGGAATTCCAGCGCGACGGCGCAGACGAGCGGGCCGCCGCCGAATGTCGTGCCGTGCATTCCGGGAACGAAAGCGGATGCGAATTTTTCGTTGGCGATGATGGCGCCGAGCGGCAGACCTCCGGCGAGAGGCTTCGCCACCGCCAAGATGTCCGGACGCGTCGGGAATTTCTGATAGGCGAAGTGGCGTCCGGTACGGCCCAGACCGCATTGAATTTCGTCGGCGATCAGCGCGGCGTCGTGTTGCGTTGTCAGCGCGCGCGCCCTTTTCCAGAACGCTTCGCTGACGGGGAAAATGCCGCCTTCACCCTGAATAGTTTCGAGGACGAGCGCGCAAACGGTGTTGTCGAATTTCGCTTCGAGATCGGCGACGTCGTTGAAGCGCACGAATTCGACGCCGGGAACCAGTGGCGCGAACGGCTCGCGGTATTTCGCCGGATGGGTGATGGAAAGCGCGCCAAAGGTGCGTCCGTGGAAGGAATTTTCCAGCGCCAGGATGCGAGTCTTTGGCGCCGCGTTTGCGGCTTTTGCCTGGGCGTGAGCATACGCACGCGCGAGCTTCAGCGCGCCGTCGATCGCCTCGGTGCCGCTATTGGTGAAAAAAACGCGGTCGAGGCCGGACCATTCGACCAGTTTGCGCGCAAGCGGGGCCTGATACGGATTCTGAAAGAGATTCGAAAGATGGATGGCGCGTCCCGCTTCGCGGCGGATCACGCGCACCAGGCGCGGATGAGCGTGGCCGAGCGCATTGACGGCGATTCCACCGAGAAAATCGAGATATTCGCGCCCCTTCGAATCGTAAAGACGGCAGCCGCGACCATGCGTGAACACGACCGGCGGACGGCGGTAAGTGTTCATCAGGTAGCGCGCTTCCGCGCCGCGAATCTGCGCGGGCGAGAGCCGCTTCCCTTTCGCCGGATTCTTCTTGCGCACCATTTTTAGCACCGTGCTCCATGCGCGGCTCTCGCAGCCGTATGAACGATGGGCAGAACGCGCGTGCCCGGGCAACGCGCCCCATGGACGGCAGAAAGCAGCGCGCGCGCCACCGTGCCGCCGACGATGCGCACTTCGGAGACTCCGCCTGAGAGAGCACGCTTGGCGGCTTCGAGTTTCAGGATCATGCCGCCAGACACTTTGTTTTGGCGGATAAGCTGCTCGATTTCGCCACCACGCACGGCGCGCAGAACTTTTTGGCCGTCGAGAACTCCGGCGACGTCGGTGAGAAAGATCAGGCGGTCGGCGCGAATGAATTCCGCGGCGGCTGCGGCCATGTGGTCCGCGTTGATGTTGTAAAGCTCGCCATCGGCGCCGAGGCCGAGGCAAGAAGCGACCGGTACGATGCCGGAGCGCCAGAGGGAGCGAAGGAAATCGACATTCACCTCGGTGAGGTAGCCGACGAAGCCGAGGCTGCCCTCGCGTTCATCGAGCTGCATCGGCTCGGCGAGGAAACAGGCGGCATCGGAAGCGCTGATGCCGACGGCAGGCTGTCCGGCGAGTGAAATCGCGCCCGCGAGACGCTTGTTGAGCAAGCCGCCGAAGACCATCACCGCTGCGTCGCGCGTTTCGCGATCGGTAACGCGCAAGCCACTGACGAAGCGGCTGGTGATGCCCATGCGCGCGAGAGTAGCGGTGAAAATTTTTCCGCCGCCGTGAATCACGAGCAATTCGTGGCCGGCACGCGCAAGTTCGGTGATCTGCCGCGCGATGGTCTGCACGGTTTCTTCACTTTCCAGAAGCGCGCCTGCAATTTTGATTACCAGTCTCATAGTAAACCTGCCGTTTCCGGGTAGCCCCACATCCGGTTCATGTTTTGTACTGCCTGGCCTGCCGCGCCTTTGCCGAGATTGTCGAGGCAAGAGACGACGACAAGGCGTTCGCCCGTGGGGTCGAGCGCGAATCCGATGTCGCAGAAATTGGTGTGGGTTACGTGCTGCAGTTCCGGCAAGCGGCCGTGCGGGAGAACCCGGACCATAGGCCGCCCCGCGAAAAATTGGCGATAGAGCGCTTCGATTTCATCCGCTTTGCGCGCGGGATTGAGCCACATATATAAGGTAGAGAGAATCCCGCGCTCGACGGGAAGCAAATGAGTACTGAAAATAAAGTTTTCCGAAGCCATGCCACTATGTTCGATGATTTCCGGCGTGTGCCGATGCGTGAATAATCCATAGGCGCGAAAATTTTCATTTACTTCCACGAAGTGAGTTTCGCGCTTCGGTTCCTTGCCCGCGCCGCTGACGCCCGATTTGCAATCGCAGACGAGTCCGCGCGCTGTATTAATCCAACCTGCCTCCACCAGAGGCCGTAAACCCAGAATTACCGACGTGGGATAGCAGCCGGGATTCGCGACGAGCCGCGCCGCGGGGAGCGCGTCCGCGTAGAGTTCCGGCAAGCCGTAAACCGCTTCGTTGAGCGTCACCGAATCCGGCGCGGCGAGCTTGTACCAATGCGCGAAAGTTTCTGGAGCGCGGAAACGATATGCGCCGCTAAGGTCCACGATACGCAGAGAGGGATTTGCAGCGAGCAGCGCGGGCACAAGTTCGAGCGACGCTTCGTGAGGCGTCGAAAGAAAGACAACCTGCGCGCCGCTGCTGGCGATCGCTTCCACCGAGAGCGGCTTGCAAACGGCTTCGCCCCAACCGCGCAGCTGCGGGTAGAGTTCGGTAAGGCAACGAACGCCGGCGTGGCCCTCACGGAGATAGAAAATCAGCTTTTCGATTTTTGGGTGCCGAAGAAGGAGGCGGGCCAGCTCAAATCCTGCGTAACCCGTTGCTCCGACGACGGCGACCCTTAACGGGTCTGTCATCGCAGCATTTCCTCCACGCGTTTCTGAATCGCGCCGCGAGCGGTGCGCGACGGCGTGATGATGAGAACTGTGTCGTCACCTGCCAGAGTTCCGGCAACTTCCTTCCAACGTTCAGAGTCCACTGCCGCAGCGAGCGGTTGCGCCCCGCCGGGAGGCGTTTTAAGCACGAGCATGTTCTGCGCGGGACGGATATCGAGCAAAAACTCTTTCAGAGCGCGCGCAAGAGCCGGGACCGGCGGCGCGTCGTCGACTTTAGCGGCAGCTAGGGGCTTGTAGCCATCTACCGTCTTGACGAGGCGCAATTCGCGCAGGTCGCGCGAAAGCGTCGCCTGGGTGACGCGCACGCCCAGGTGGATCAGCTGGCGGCGCAGATCGTCCTGACTGGCGACTGCTTCGCCCGTGAGGAGCTTTAGGATCTGACCTTGACGGAATTTTTTATGAGCGCCCATGTTTGTTCATGCACATTTATGCATAACACTGCATAATCATACAGCAAGCGCCGCGCGTGTCAAGCCTTCATCGAAAATATTTGCACGGAGTTTCTCTCGCGAGTGATTGCATAGCTCGCGAGCGGCAAGAAAGAAAAATATTGCCCTGAAATTTGGCGCGAGAGCGCTACAATTCCTCGCGCTGCGAAGTTTGCGATGAAATTCGGAGGTATACGGATGAAGCGTCTGGGAATTCTGGCTGTTCTGGTATCGAGCATGACGTGGTTTTGCGCAGCGCAAACGGCAAAGAGCACGGCGCCCGCTGAAATTGCGATCCACGCGGGAAAAGTGCTGGATGTGCGCACCGGAAACTATCTGAGCGACCAGACGATTTGGATTGAAGGCGATCGGATCAAGGCCATCGGCAAGACCGCCGAAATCTCCGGCCAGTTGCCGGCCGGAACGAAGACGATTGACCTCTCGAATGCAACTGTCCTGCCCGGTCTGATCGATTGCCACACGCACTTGACGATGACGCCGTACGATTCCGGCCCTGCTGGCCTGCACGCGTCCTACCCGCGACAGGCGCTGACCGGCGCGCGCAACGCTCGCGTGACGCTTGAGGCTGGATTCACGACCGTACGCAACGTAGGCGCCAGCGGATATTCCGACATCGCCCTGCGCGACGCGATCAAGGCCGGCGACGTGCCGGGGCCTCGAATGCTGGTGTCCGGCCCCGCGCTCGGAATCACCGGCGGCCACGCGGACAACAATTTTCTCGCGCCGCAATATCACTGGTCGGATGACGGCGTCGCCGACGGCGTGGATGGCGTGACGCTGAAAGTGCGCGAGGACATCAAATATGGCGCGGACGTGATCAAGTTCATGGCGACGGGAGGCGTGCTGTCTGAAGGCGATAATCCGGCGCTCGCGCAATACAGCCCCGAAGAAATGAAAGCCATCGTGGACACGGCGCACGGATTGGGGCGCAAAGTGGCCGCGCACGCGCACGGAGCGACGGGCATCAAGTACGCAGTGCTTGCGGGCGTGGATTCCATCGAGCACGGCAGCTACATCAACGATGAGGACATTCAATTGATGAAGCAGCGCGGCACCTACCTGGTACCCACCGTCTACCTGGAAGACTGGCTGACGGAAAATCTGCAGACGTTGGGGTTGACGCCGAGCATGATCGAGAAAGCGAAGATTGTGCTGCCCATCGCGCAAAGAAATATTTCGCACGCGTTCGCGGAAGGTGTGAAGGTGGCTTTTGGCACCGACGCGGCGGTGTATCCGCACGGATTGAATGCGCACGAATTCGGCAAAATGGTTTCGATGGGGCTGTCGCCGCTGCAATCCATTCAGTCGGCGACGGTGAACGCCGCGGATTTGATCGGGTGGTCCGACCGTGTGGGAACGCTCGAGCCCGGAAAGTTTGCGGACATCGTAGCTGTGCAGGGCGACCCGCTGGCGAATGTGCGCGTGCTGGAAAACGTCGCATTCGTAATGAAGGGCGGCGAAGTAATCAAGCAGCAGTAGCTGCGACGGGCGAGCCGCGCGCCGCCGCTGTGTTAATATTGTGAGCAGTCAATAGGCCCGTAGCTCAGTTGGCTAGAGCGCCACCTTGACACGGTGGAGGTCTGCGGTTCGAGCCCGCACGGGCCTACCAATTCCTTCGGATCGGGTTTCAGGTTCTTCCAGCCAGTTCCACGTTGGCTCAACCAACGATCTAGGCCGACACCTTTCCGAGCACAATTGTTGTGATTCTGTGGCGAATCGCAGGCGAGGACCGGCAACGCCTGCCTGCATAGGCGTCTGTGTCGCATCGCGCAGCGAATTCAAGCATCCAACCACTGTAGGCATTTGGTGCCCGTTTCAGTTGCGAGTGGCGCAATCGAGGGATCCATGGCAGATCGTCCGCGTCTCAGCGATACTCCGCTTTCCATCCTGGAATTGGCGCACTTGCGTCAGGGAGGGACGGCCGAGGAAGCTTTCCACAACGCCCGCGCGCTGGCCCAGCGCGCAGACTCCCTGGGCTACAAACGATTTTGGCTGGCGGAACACCACAATATTCAGGGAGTCGCATGCTCGGCCACGTCGGTTTTGATCAGTTACATTGCGAATGCCACCTCGAAAATCCGCGTGGGTTCCGGGGGCATTATGCTGCCTAGTCATGCGCCGCTCGCCATTGCAGAACAGTTCGGCACACTCGAATCGCTCTTCCCCGGCCGGATCGACTTGGGTCTCGGCCGCGCTCCCGGAGGCGATTCAGCTGCCGCGCGCGCTCTTCGCGGTTCCGCGCCCGACGCGGGCGAGAATTTCCCAGCGCTTCTCGACGAGTTGCGCCGCTATCTTGGCGAGCCACAACCTTCACAGCGCGTGCATGCCTACCCTGGGGAAGGCACGAATGTTCCCATCTGGCTACTGGGCTCAAGTGACTTTAGCGCGCGGCTGGCCGGACAACTCGGCTTGCCGTTTGCATTCGCCGCTCATTTCCAGCCAGGCCCTCTGATGCCGGCTCTGCACATCTATCGCTCGTCGTTTCGCCCGTCCCCCGTTCTAGACCGGCCCTACGTGATGGTGGGGATCCCAGTTCTGGTGGCAGAGTCAGACGAGCAAGCTCAGTTCCTTGCTACAACACCAATCCAAATGTTCTTGAACTTGATCCGCGGTGTTCCTGGGCCTCTGCCACCTCCTACAAGAAGCCTCGAGTGGACGCCGGAAGAGCGACAGATGGTGGCCGCTAAATTTGGAGCAGCGATTTTCGGCGCACCCGAACGAGTCGCCGCGCGGTTGAATGCGTTTCTGGAGCAGACGCAGGCGGACGAATTGATCGTCGTATCGAACACCTACAATCTCGAGGACCGGCTGCGCTCCTATGAACTTCTTGCCAATCTCGCCAAGCAAGGACGAGAGGAGCCACAGATCGCCAGCACGGTCTAGCAGCAAGAAACTGAGCCCAGTCCGAATCACGGACCAAGGAATCAAATGCCACGACGACGTTTAATTACTTTCATTGCGGTGATTCAGTCCCTCCTGTTCCTGATACATCTTTTCCTCTATGAGACGTGGACATTTTCGTCCGCTGGAGGCGCTACGCCCGGGGCGTTCTGGATCAAACTGACGCTGGGTATTTTGTCAGTCAGCTTTGTCGCCGCCTCGCTACTCGCATATCGCTATACCAATGCACCCCTGCGCGCGTTCTACCGAGCTGCCGCAGTTTGGATGGGCGTGCTGACGTTCCTTTTTTTCGCCGCGGTTTTCTCGTGGACGATTTTTGGAGTTGCGCGATTGCTAGGTCAGGACGTGAACTTCCATCACGTCGTGGAATTTTTGTTCGCAGCTGCGGCAGTCACAGGACTTTACGGCGTCATCAACGCGAGCTGGACACGCGTCACGCGCACGACAGTGCGGCTCGCGAACCTGCCCGCAGCATGGCGCGGCAGAACAGCGGCGCTGATCAGTGACGTGCACCTCGGCCATGTTCGCAACGGCAATTTCTTGCGCCGCATGGTCGCGAAGATTTTGCGGGAAGAGCCGGATGCGATTTTCATCGCAGGGGATCTGTACGACGGAACGGCCATCGACGCGCACCGCGCAGCAGAACCGTTAAGCGCGCTCGCGGCGCCACAGGGTGTCTATTTCGTCGCGGGAAATCATGACCAATTTCGCGACGACAGCAAGTATCTGGATGCGATTACGGCGGCGGGTGTCCGCGTGCTCAACAATGAGAAGGTGGAAGCAGATGGTTTGCAAATTGCAGGCGTGTCATATCGTAACGCGACGCACGCGAACCATTTTGCGTCGGTGCTGCGCGGCATCCGATTGGATCACGATCGCGCAAGCATTCTGTTGACTCATGCGCCCGACCATCCGGAGGTCGCCGAAGCGGCCGGCGTGTCCCTGCAGCTATCCGGGCATACGCATCTTGGGCAGTTCGTCCCCTGGAGTTGGATGGCGCGCCGGATTTACCGCCAGTTTGTCTATGGCCTAAGCCGAATCGGCAAGATGCAGGTTTTCACCTCGAGCGGAGCCGGAACGTGGGGCCCACCGCTGCGGCTGGGCTCGAATCCCGAAATTGTAGTGCTGCAATTCGAGTAAACGGAGAGCAAGACTGACAACGGAGTTTAGTTTTCCGGCCGCACAATTCACACGGCCAAGGCCCGCAGTTCGAGCCCGCGCGAGACTACCATTTCTCTGTTGGCCTGCTTAGATATTGTTCAGAACAACTCCAGTCGTGAATTCTAGTTTCGACTTTCGAATGATGCTGAAGGATAACCGTCTGGGCATACATATTCTTCCCCCCTCACGCCTGAATTAGCGTTTGCGCTATTATCGCGCGATGAAAAACGCTTTTCGTCTCACCGCCTCCCTCGCGCTGCTGGTGTTTATCCTGACGATTCTGGCGTCGTGCCATTCGTCCGAGACGGCTCCTGCCTCTTCCGCGCTTGCTCCGACGAAAAAGTGGGAATTTTCCACTGGGGCGCTTCATCCATTGCCGCGCGGCGACTTCTTCGACGACCAATCTCCAGCCATCGGCAGCGATGGCACGCTCTACGTCCCGGGCAACTCAGGGCTGTACGCCGTGCGTCCGGACGGAACCCAGAAGTGGTTTTATCGCGCGCAATATCAATCGCCCGCTTTTCCGATTCATTTTGCACTCGTGGACGACAATGGAAACATCTGGATCGACGAAACGGCTGAAGTGGGCAGGCTCGTTGGAGGCGCAATTGAACTGAACCCCGACGGCAGTGAGAAACCGTTCGCAATTTCACGCGAGCGCGTCACCCAGCTCAGCGAGGCTTATGACGGGACCGTGTACGTAGCCATGGGAGGTTCTGCAGTTCCCGTACCCATTGACGGAAAAGGAGCTGATCTAAATAAGGGCGTCGGCGGATACTTTTTCTCATTTGCACAGGACGGCACCACCTATGCCGTGCTGGCCCATCAGTTGGTAGCCTACGGAAACGACCACAACACGAAATGGACGCAAGCGGGTGACGCGGGAGGTGAACCCGTGCTGGGCAGCGACGGGGCAATTTATGTAGGTGGAAATGGAGCTTTCACCGCGGTCAACCCCGACGGCACTGGAAAATGGTCATTCTCGCTACAAAACCACATGATTCAGTCGCCCGCAATTGCAACCGACGGCACGGTGTATTTCGGCGGCGACGATAGCAATCTTTACGCGTTGGACCCGAACGGAAGAGTGAAATGGAAATTCGCCACCGCAGGAGCAATTAAGTCCACGCCCGCTCTCGCCAAGAATGGAACCGTGTATCTCGGTGGCACCGACCACAATTTGTATGCGATCGCCAGCGACGGCAAGCTGAAATGGAAATTCACGACGGCCGGTCAAGTCTTCTCGCCGACGATCGGTGATGACGGCACGATTTATTTCCAGAATGGCGAAGGCAAGCTGTTCGCGATCCAAGATTCGGAGAATAACGGCGGGCTCGACGGGCAATGGCCCAAGCGCGGAGCGGGTTCGCGGAACACTGCTCGCGGAGTTCGCTAAATGGCCCGCAACCGCCTGGTCTTGGTCAGCTCAGGTTGCCTGCCGCTCGCGCTGCTCGCGTGCGGGTGCAATCGATCGGTTACTGATCAAGGTCCCCTGATCAAATGGCAATTGAGTGCGGACGACGAAATCGTTTTTAACCCTGCCCTGAGCGAAGACGGGACAATTTAGTGTCCGGAGCTGAAGCTCCGGCATTTCATCCAAGACGATGACCAAGACCGTCCTGGTCGTCGCCTGTAGAATCGAAGGCTTTGCCGCTACTGGCTGATGTAGCCCACGGGAAAACGCGCGAGATCCGCGCCGTAGAATTCGGCCACGGCTTGGCGTTCGTTCGGGAGCAGTTCGGCGGCGATGGTTCGCATGGGCAGGTTGACATCGTTGGTGCGAACGCCCTGAGCGAAATCGTTCAGTTGTCTCAGCACATAATCGGAATTTTGCGACGCCAGGGACGGGGCCGGCCGCACGTATCCCAGCGGCCCGTGGCAGGCCTGACAAGGTGGAATCCCTCGTTTAGGATCTCCCACGGCGAGCAAGCGTTGGGCGTTGTCGATTGCGCTCTGGTCATGCAAGGTTTGGGGAAAGCTGGGATTGAACTGCGCGTCCGGAGCATTTGGCAGCAACGCATAATAGGCGGCCACGTCAGCCGCGTCGCGGGACGTGAGAGCTCCGGCAATCTGCTGCATCAGGACCGATTTCCGCTTGCCGGTACGAAAATCCTGCAACTGTTTCCAGAGGTATTGCGCATCGATCCCCGCAAGATTAGGCGTGGAAGCTTGTGAACTGAAGCCCTCGACGCCGTGGCATGATTCGCATCGCCTGGAGATGAATTCGCCACGCTGAGGATTGCCTGTCGAAGATAAGACGATGGTGGCTTCGTTCCAAGCAACAAGCGAAGGGGCGCTGGCAGCCGCAACGAGATTACCGGGCGGAGGCGCGGGCACAATCGCCCGACGAAGAATCGGTAGGCCAAGCAGCTCCGAGAAAATCACCACAGCGATGCAGAGAAGCACAACGCCGCGAATTCCGATCGTGGGTTTAGGGCTGTCCACACGCGGCTCCGCGATCGGACTTTTGCGGTTGGAATTGGCTTTCAGGGACGGCCACGATGCGGCCCATCATTGCATGGTGGCCCGGCCCGCAGAATTCGTCACAGTAGAATTCATATTTGCCAGCGGCCGGGAACCGAAGATGTCTCTCGGTTATAGACCCAGGGAGCGTTTTCACCTCGACGCCGGCGATCTTGAATCCGTGCGCGGAATCTGCGCTGGTGATTCGCAATCGGATGGGGACGCTGACAGGCACGGTCACGCAGGCGGGCGCAAAAATATATTTCTCCGCGATCATGTGAATTGTCACTGAGCCATCCGCGGCGCGAACCGCGCCCAGATTGCTCTCAATGAATTCCCCTTGCAGATGCAGGGTTGCGAGATCGATGCGATTGCGACGGTCAAAAACGTGAGCAGCTTGCAGAGTGCTGGAAAACCGCAGGGTTCCATACACAAGCGAGAAGATTGCAACGATCAGATAAGCGCGAAAATTTCCCATGCGCATTTTGGAAAACCCTAGCACCAGCCGCGGCGGCGCGACCGGAAATCAATCACGGAACCCGCCCCGTTTCTGGACGCCGTGAGTAAGATCTGAATTCGGCGCTGCGGAAGACGCCGCCATTGCGCCAGCCGGACTTGGCTGTTTCACGCGAAGTCCAGCTCAACTTCGTCGATGTAGCACCAGCCCCAGGTTTCGCCTGGCTCGATCGATTTCATGATGGGGTGTTTCGTGGAATGAAAGTGCTTGGTGGCATGTTTATTTTTGGATGAATCGCAGCAGCCGACGTGGCCGCATTCCAGACACAGGCGCAGGTGAACCCAGGTGTCGCCCATTTTCAAACATTCCTCGCAGCCCTTGGTATGCGGGCTCACCTTGCGAACCTCATTCAGGTGCGTACATTCTGGCATTTGCGTGCCTCCTTCGAGCATGGGCCGGGTACGAGCTGCGATCTGTGATCAGGAGCCGGACGCGGCCGCTTTGGCGTTGTCGGCGCGCACCAGCGGAACGTCCACCAGATGCTCGGCGAGGAACCACACCTGCAATTCGTTGGTGCGGATGACCTGGCTGACCAGCAGATCGTTGGTGCCGTCGTCGCCTGCTTGCGCGGCTTGCTTGGCCACGGTACGCGCTTCCTTCAAAATAATTTCGTGGGCTTCGAGCATGCGGGAGATTTGCACGGGAGCTTCTTCGCGGCCGCGCGGCGGACGAGGAATGAAAGTGGTCTCCGCGATGTCGGGCGCCATGGCGATGCTGATGCCGCCTAGAAGTTGGATGCGCTCGGCGATGGCGTCCACCAGTTCGGACTGCTCGTCGAAATGTTTATCGAAGAGCAGATGCAGTGAATAGAAGGTGTGTCCCGCGACTTGCCAATGATGCTTTTTGTAGAGGTCGCGCAGGGTCATGGTATCCGCAAGAATCTGATTCAGCAGCTCGACGCTGGTGGCACACACCTGCTGGTCGAGGGCGATGGGTAACTTCGCAATTTTGCCGTAGGGCTGAATCTCGTGAGCGTGCTGGTGCAGAAGCGGACGGGCGCGTTCGGAGCCTTCGGCGTTTTGGCTCGCGGTGGGAATCTTGCGGTCGGTCTTATTTTTCATGTTAATTTCTCCTTTCTTTTCGCTTGCCGCAGTGTTTGGGCTTATCTTCCCGGTTTGATGATTCTCACAGGCATTCGGTTCCATCGCAGGTTCGCTGGGCGGGGGTAACGACATAGTTCCTCCGTCCTGCGAATCGGTCAGCGGGGGAGCCTATCCGAGGGCGTTGTGCAGAAACGCCAGGGTGCGCTTCCACGCATCGGCGGCGGCTTCGGGACGATAACCGTTGGTGTTGTTCGGGTTCTCGAACGCGTGGCCAGCGCCCGGGTAGATTTTCACGTCGATGAAGCGGTGGAGGCCCTTCATGGTTTTGTCGAATGCCTCAACGTCGGCCGGCGTGATGCCTTTATCATCCGCGCCGAAATTTCCAAGGACGGGCGCGAGGATTTGCTGGATGTCATTCGGATCAGTGGGAAGCGAACCGTAATTCACCACGCAGGCGGCGAGGCGCGGCTGGTGGATTGCGAACTGCAGCGAAAGTCCCCCGCCCATGCACCAACCGATGGAGCCGATGCGGCCGGGCTTCACGTCCTTCCGCGCCGCCAAATAATCGTAGGCGGCTTGCATATCGCGAATACCGCGGTCTTGCGGCAAACCGCGCATCAGCTCGTGAGCCTCAGAGGGGTCCGTTGCGATCTTGCCGCGGTACAGGTCAACTGCCAGCGCCACGTAACCCTGCGCGGCGAGCTTTTCCGTTTGTTCCTTTACCCAATCATTTAATCCCCACCATTCATGAATGACCACGATTCCGGGATATATGCCGGGCTTGTCCGGTACGGCGAGAAACCCGCTCACGGTTTCTTTGCCGCTGGGAAATTGCACAGTTTCGGTTTTCGGCGTTTGCGCGCGAACTGCCAGCGCGGCGGCGATCAATCCGAAAGCGGCGAGCGCGGAGATGAGCTTAACGGAACGCTTCATGCTGAGGTGCCTCCCCTATGAGCAAACGGCTTATTGTAAGCCTGTGGGCGAGTCTGCGCCATGTGCTATCGAGCGCGCAGCGGGTTCGCGCCGATCTGGTGTTGAGTCCCCGGCACGCTTTCGCGCAGCCACGACCGGCGACTATGGGGCTATGCGTTCTGCCTGAACGGCAGTGCCGTAGGCCAGCACTTCGGTGACGCCTTGCATCACTTCAGTGGCGTCGTAACGCATGCCGATCACGGCGTTCGCGCCATGCTGGCTGGCGTGCTCCATCATTAATTCCAGGGATTCCTCGCGCGTTTTTTCGCACATTTCCTCGAAGAGGGTGATGTTGCCGCCCACCAGAGTTTCCAGCGATGCGCCGATGGTGCCCAGAATGCTGCGCGAGCGCACCGTGACGCCGCGCACGAGGCCAAAACTTTTCACCACGCGATATCCCGGCAAATCAAATGCAGTGGTGACCATATTCGGATTCACGCTTACGCCCATGGATTCCTCTCTTCGTAGCTCGGCAGCTGCTGCCTGCACGGCGGAGGATAACACAACGAAAATCGCGAATGGGCAGCGCTATGGCGACTAGGTATAGCGAAGCCAACGCACCAATTCGACGAGTGAGGGACGCTTGCCGTACATCAGAACGCCGACGCGGTAGATTTTCGCCGAGGCGTACATGACGGCGACGGTGGTGAGGACCAAAAGTGTAACCGAGAGCGCAATCTGCCAGGCAGGCGGCGTCTGCAGCGAAATGCGCAGCGACATCAAGACCGGCGCGAAGAACGGGATTTCGGAAAGAATCACAGCGGTGCGGGAGGCCGGGTCATTGAGGATCACGCCGTAGCTGATCATGCAGAAAACCAGCGGCGCCATGGCCAGCCACTGCAGTTGCTGCGCGTCCTGTTCGTTGGAGCAGGCGGAACCGATGGCTGCGAACATCGACGCGTACATGAAATACCCGCCGATGAAAAAGACGCAGGCGAAGATCACTAGCGAAATCGGCACATGCACTCCGGCAAGCGGCGAATTGCGCGTCATGCCCAGCCAGGCCAGCACGCCAAAGGAAAAAGCAGCGCCGTCGAAGTCATCCAGATCGCAAACTGCGTGAACGCCACCGGCGCCACGCCCAGGATTTTTCCCGCCAGCAGCTCGAACGGCCGCAGCGATGAAATCAACACTTCCATCGTGCGCGTGGTTTTCTCCTCAATTACCGAGCGCATGGTGATGAGGCCCTACATCAGCAGCGAGGTGTAGAGCAGCACCACCAGCGAAATCGCAATCGCAATGCCTTGTCCCTTCTCCACCGATTCGCCCGTCTCGCTGACCTTCAGGAGCTGAAGATCGGTGCTTTTCAGGACGTTTTGGATGTTGTCGAGATGCACGCCGCGGCT
>Ga0116135_1000112_pt1 | contig 39456 bp, 35 predicted proteins | sample June2015DPH_20_1_FD_89738 | JGI IMG/M metagenome (GOLD analysis project Ga0116135, IMG submission 89738) | Peatland microbial communities from SPRUCE experiment site at the Marcell Experimental Forest, Minnesota, USA - June2015DPH_20_10 | ecosystem: Environmental > Terrestrial > Soil > Wetlands... | reverse complement strand
GCAGCCGTTAACGGAAATCTGGAATTCGGATGAGATGCAGCGGATGCGGCGTCTGCATGTGGCGCGGCGGGCGAATGAGATCGACATTTGTTCGCGCTGCTGCACTACGATTCCACATCCATTGTTGGTGGCGGGAAGTTTGATGCTGCATGGGCGGACGGTGCGGAAGTTTCTGCCGTGGGTGGAGCGGCTGGTTTACTTATCGAAGCTTCCGCGTTCGTTGTTGACGCCGCCGAAGAAGGACGCGGCTAGCGAGTTGGTGCAGATTGATCGGAAATAAGGCGTCGAGATGAGTCTCGACGCGGCACGCAAGAGTGCGTGCGCCACAGTCACATTTACCAGGATTGGGCTAGTTGGACGAAGGTTCGGACGCAGATTCCTGTGGCGCCCTTCACCATGAACGGCTTACTGTCTTCCAGCCAGGCGGTGCCGGCGATATCCAGGTGGACCCACGGGACATCGTTGACGAAATCTTTGATGAATGTGGCTGCGGTGATGGCTCCGCCTGGGCGGCCGCCAATATTCTGTAGGTCGGCGAACTCGCTTTCGAGTGCTTTCCTGTAATCCTCGTCGAGTGGGAACTGCCACATTTTTTCGCCTTCGGTTTTGGCCGCGGCTAGCAGCTTGTCGGCGAATGGCTGGTTGTTGGAGAATGCTCCCGCATAGAGGTGGCCGAGCGCGACCACTACCGCTCCCGTCAATGTTGCGGCATCCACCAGGTGCGTGCAACCCAGGCGCTGGGCGTAGGTGAGAGCATCGATCAGAATCAGGCGGCCCTCGGCGTCGGTATTAAGAACTTCGACGGTCTTGCCGGAGAGCGATGTGACGATATCGCCAGGACGTTGCGCGCGGCTGCCGGGCATGTTTTCGACGGTGGGGATGATGCCGGTAACAGGGATGGAAGGTTTTAACTGGGCGATGGCGCGCATGGCACCCAGTACGGCGGCGCCGCCGGCCATGTCGTAGCGCATCTGATCCATATCGAGGGCGGGTTTGATGGAAATTCCGCCGGTGTCAAAAGTTACGCCTTTACCAACCAACCCGAGGTGATCCTTGGAGGTGGGCGCGGTCGCGGGTTGATAACGTAGCACGATCAGAGCGGGAGGTTCGGCGCTGCCTTGAGCGACACCGAGGAGGGCGCCCATGCCGAGCTGGCGCATGCGGTCCTGATCGAGAATTTCGCAGCCCAGGACGAACTCGGTGGCTAGCTCGCGCGCGCGTTCGGCGAGACGCATGGGCGTCAAGAGATTCGGAGGGTCGTTGGCGAGGCCGCGGGTGAAGTTTTGCGCTTCGGCCAGGATGCGGCCGCGATCCACAGCGGTTTGAGAGCCGCCCAGAACGGCGAATGAATCCACGTGCTTCTCGGTTTTTTTCGGATCGGTCTTGTAGCGATCCGATTCGAAATCGCCCAGGATGGCGCCTTCCACGGCAGCAGCGGCGAACTCATCGGAGCGAAACGCGTCATCGAGAGCGAGCGTGATGCTCCGGATTTTTTTGCTCTTGAGCGAGCGCAAAAGCACTCCAGCGGCCTTGCGTAGCTCGGACGAGTTGAACTTCTCGCGCTTGCCGCCGCCCACTAGCACCAGGCGCTTGGCTTTCAATCCGGCGGGTTGGTGGAGTACCGATATTTCGCACGACTTGCCGGTGAATTCGCCGGAGCCGTACAGCTCCTTTACTTGATCGCTCGAGCCCGGCGCGGGTCCATCTTCGAATCCAACCACTGCCAGCGCTTCGGCTTCAACCTCTGCAATCGGCCTTGCTTCAAGGTTTATTTTCATGTCACTCCGTTGAAATGTATTACTGCTAAGATCGGTGGCGGCCTATTGCCTCGCGGGCTTCCGCTTCCATTTCGCGCTTGCGTTCAGACTCGCGCTTGTCGTGCAGCTTCTTGCCCTTGGCCACTGCTAATTCTAACTTGATGCGCCCGTTCTTGAGGTACATCTTGGTGGGGACCAGGGTGAGGCCTTTTTCCCGGGTCTTGCCCAAAAGCTTATCTATTTCCTCGCGATGCAGCAGCAGCTTGCGGCGCCGCGTGGGCTCATGGTTCTCACGGTTGCCGTGCGAATACTGGCTGATATGCGCGTTTAGCAGCCACGCTTCATTTCCCGCGACTTCCGCAAAGCTGTCCTTGAGTTGGATCTTACCATCCTTGGCGGCCTTCACTTCGGTGCCAGTGAGGGCCAGGCCCGCCTCGAAGCGCTCCAGCAGGTGGTAGTTGTGTCCGGCTTGGCGGTTGTCGCTCAAGACTTTGATTCGAGACTCCATGGAATAGCCAACTTTTTGTACTCAACGCGCGGAAAGCCCACTGCGTCAAGAGCTTATGTGGTGGGCAAGTGTCGTACAGTGCAGCTTCATTCTAGCATAAGGCCTTTCTAAAGAATAAGATGATTGCCAGCAACAGGTTACGGGGTTTGGCGACGCTCACGGCGGCGCTGCTATTGCAGCCGGTGAATAGCCTGGACGCCCATACGCGCCAGGGTGACAAGTACGCGAAGCTGGCTATCCTAGCCGAGGCGCGCAAGGATTACGACAAGGCTTGCGAACTCTTTGACAAAGCTGTGCACGAGGATCCGCAGGACGCGGCCTATCAGTTGGGATCGCGGCGGACGCACTTTGAGGCCAGCCAGGTACACGTCGAGGCAGGTTCGAAACTGAAGAAAGCCGGCGAGCTGGAGAAAGCGCTGGTCGAATATCAAAAGGCCTTCGCAGTGGATCCGAGTTCCACCATCGCGTATCAGGAAATCAAAGAGACCACCGGGATGCTGGATGAAAAGCGGAAGAATCCTGGCGAAGTGGTTTTGAGTCCAGTGGAAAAGGCGCGCAAGGAGAGCATCGCGATGATCGAATCTCTTCTGCCGGTGCCCGAGCTGAAACCGGTTACTAACCAGATCACGGCTCTGAAGATGAACAATCAACCACCCAAGGTGCTGTATGAGACGGTAGGCAAGCTGGCGGGGATCAACGTGCTTTTCGATCCGTCCTATCAACCCGGCAAGAATGCGAATCTGGATCTCACCAATGTGACACTGTCGGAAGCTTTGGACTATATCGCGCTGTTGACCAAGACCTATTGGAAGCCGGTGGGCACCAACGCCATTTTCGTGACGGATGACAACGTCACCAAGCGCCGGGATTACGAGGACGAAGTGGTGAAGGTGTTCTATCTGAGGAATCCCACCACGGTGCAAGAGTTCCAGGAAATTATTACGGCAGTGCGGTCCGTTACCGATGTCCGCCGAATGTTTACCTATAACGCGCAGAACGCGGTGATGGTGCGGGATACGGTGGATAAAGTTGCGCTGGTGGAGAAACTGCTGCGCGACATGGACAAGCCCAAGGCGGAAGTGGTTGTAGACATGATTGTGATGGAAGTGGATAGTGACCGGTCGCGGACCATCGCGGCTGGGTTGGTCTCGAACGGGACCACCGGCCTGGCGCTGCCGATCGCATTTTCCCCCACCAATCCGGTGCTGCAGAACACGGGAACCACCGGGACTAGCGGAACGGGCACAGCTGGAACGGGTACCAGCAATACGGGCACTGGGTCCCTGGTAAACACTACTGCCACTACTAGTACAACTACAAACTCCAGTTACGTGTCACTGGGGTCGATTGGGAAGGCCTTTAACTTTAATAACTTTTCCACCAGTTTGCCAGGGGCGATGCTGCAAGCAGTGATGTCGGATACGTCCACCAAGGTGATGCAGTCGCCGGAAGTGCGCGTCTCGGATGGACAGAAGGCCGAGTTGAAAATCGGAGACAGGATTCCTTATGCCAGCGGCAGTTTTCAGCCCGGTATTGGCACGGTGGGCGTGAGTCCGCTGGTCAGCACGCAATTCCAGTTTGCGGACACGGGCGTGAACATGACCATCACGCCGCACGTGCATGGAAATGACGAGGTGACGTTGGATATCACTACCGATATATCGAACGTCAGCAGTAACGTGACTATCGGCGGATTGACGCAACCGGTGATTTCGCAGCGCAAGACCGACTCGCATATTCGCGTACGGGATGGCGAGGTGACTCTGCTGGGCGGTTTGATGCAGACGCAGGATTCGAATACCACCACTGGAATCCCCGGACTGGTGAATATTCCGCTCATTGGGAAGTATCTTTTTGGAAGCAACGCGAAGGACAAATCGCGCAACGAGCTGCTAGTGGCCATCATTCCGCATATCGTGCGCAAGCCGGATATCGATGGGTTGGATCTGCGTGGCATAGCGGCGGGACAGGATCAGAATGTGAAGCTGACGCGCGCGCCGATAGTGGAGGCGGCGGTAGTCGCTCCGGGCGCGCCTGCTGCGACAGCCCCGGCGGCGACGACACCACCTGCGGCTGCGGGCACGCCAGCGGCGACCACGCCGGCGTCGGCGACACCAGCGGCGACGACCACGCCGGCGGCGACGACACCGGCCGCGCCTTCTTCCGGTCCTGGGCTTTCTCTTAATCCTGCCTCCTTGCAGGCCAAGTTGAGCGGTACGGTGGTGGTGACTCTCGACGCGGCGAATGCGACGGACCTGGCGGTGGTTCCCATCAAGCTTCGTTGGGATCCCAAGATTCTGCGCTTGAATCAGGCGACGGCCGCTGCGCTGTTCACCAAGGACGGCAACGTGAATCCGCCGACGCTTGATATCCGCAACGATTCCGGTGAGGCCACAATCGAAATAAGCCGTGCCGCGGGGGTGGCCGGCGTGAACGGCTCCGGAGCATTAATGCAATTAACGTTCTCAGCGGTGGGCAAGGGATCCACCACCATCGCGGTGACGGAGGTGAATCTGAGAAACTCAAAGAAGGAAGCTGTCGTCGCCACGGTGCCGCCGGCTGTGGTAAACGTGCAGTAGGTGAGCATGAGACGCGCGCGACAACGGGGCATGACGCTGGTGGAGCTGATTGTGGCTTTCACCATCCTGATGCTGCTTTCCACCATGGCGGTTCCGCTGGCGCGCTATCAGGTGCAGCGCAATAGGGAACGCGATCTGGACCGGGCCTTAACCGAGATCCGCAAAGGGATCGATAAGTTCAAGGACGATATGGATGCGGGCAAGATCGGCCCGCCGAAGATAGACTCGGACAATTATCCCGAGACCCTGGAGCAGTTGGTGGAAGGCGTAAAGGCCATGGGTGCGGTGGACAAGAAAATCAAATACCTGCGGCGCATTCCGAAAGATCCCATGACCAACTCCAAGGATTGGGGAATGCGCAGCACGCGCGACGATCCCAAGGCGCTGGCCTGGGGTGGGCAAAATGTTTTCGATGTTTATACCAAGAGCTCGGATAAGGCGAAAGATGGAACGCCTTACTCGGAGTGGTGAGCTTCGGATGACAACGCCGGCCAGTAATCGCCGCCGCTTTGGCTTTACGCTCATCGAGCTGATGATCGTGATGGCGATCATCGCCGTCTTGATGGCCGTCGCCATTCCGATCTACAGCCGCTCCATCGCACGGGCCAAAGAGAGCGTGCTCAAGAACAACCTGTTCACGCTGCGCACGGTGATCGACGAATACACCTACGACAAGCAGAAAGCGCCGCAGAGTTTGGAGGATTTAGTCAGCGACGGCTATCTGCGGCAGGTGCCGATAGATCCGATGACCGGCACGGCGGACACCTGGAAGGTCATCATGGAGGACGCCACGAATACGGTGAGCCAGACGGAGCCGGGGATTTTCGATGTGCGGAGCGGATCGGACAAGACGAGTCTGGAAGGCAATCCCTATTCGGATTGGTAGTGGCGATTCGCCGCTGGTGTATACTGCGGATGGAAGGCAAGCATGGCTGCTCGGAATCTCGCTGAAGTGATCGGTTCGCTTACGCCGGAAGAGCAGGAGTCCGTTAAGCAGTTCATCGAGTTTCTGAAGCGTAAGCCGTCGCCCGCGTCATCATCATTTAACGCCGCGGTCAATGAGTTTATCGAGCAGCACACGGAGCTACTAGAGCGTCTGGCTAGGTGACTTGCTACCCAACCCTTGACGAGGTCGTCGCCGTCCATGCCCGTGTGATCGCACAGTTCGGGGGTTCCCTCGGCATTCGGGATCGTGGGGCCATCGAATCCGCGCTGGCGAGGCCGCAGAGTGGTTACTATGCTGACATCATTCAAGAGGCGGCTGCGCTTTGGGAGAGCCTGTCCCAGAATCATCCATTCATAGACGGCAACAAGCGCGTAGCGGTGACGGTGATGGCGGCATTTCTAAGGATCAACGGACATCGGCTGGAGTTCGACGACTTGGAGGCGTTCTCATTTCTCATTGGGCTCTACGAAGCAGGCGCATTTCGATTCAAGGAACTAGAGAGCTGGTTGCGGCGGCATATTGTTTCTGGCGGTTCAACATAGCGCTCGGTCTGGATTATACGTATAGTCGCAATGATATGATACGTACAGATGTCCAAGCTTACATTGAGCGTCGACGAACGGGTTGTTTCGCGCGCTAAGCGCTACGCGAAGCGCCGCGGCGTTTCGGTGTCGGCGATGGTGGAGGCTTATTTGGCATCCGTCGCCGAGGCACCAGATAAGAGCCCCGAGGATACTCCTCCCATTTTGCGATCGGTCCGAGGCATTCTCAAGAAGGCGGATCCTGAGGCCTACAAGAAATACCTGGTCGCCAAGTACCGATGAAGAAGGTACTCATCGACACGAACGTTGTCCTGGACGTTCTGCTCGACCGGCAGCCCCACGCTGCCGGAAGCGTAGCCATCTGGGCGGCCGTTGAAACGCGCTTCGCCCAAGGGCTGCTGGCTGCTCACGCAATTACCACCGTCCACTATGTAATGCGCCGGGAACTGGGAACTGCCAGAGCGACACGCACGATCGGGACAATATTGAGAGTTTTTGGCGTCGCGGCGGTGGACGGACCAGTGATCCAACTCGCGCTGGGATTACCCGTATCCGATTTTGAGGACGCCGTCACGGCTGCCGCGGCGCAGTTTGCCGGATGCGACTACATCGTGACGCGAGATCCGAAAGGGTTTCGAGGGTGCGGCGTGCAATCTCTCGCGCCGGAGGCGGCTGCGACGCTGTTCGGTGGTGGATGAACGTGGGCGGCTAATCCCTCTGTGTTGTTCGTCCCAGGGTTCGTTGTGGCGCTTCCTGCCGGTCGCGGTTCGGTTTTTCGTGTCGCGAAGCCCCACGTTTTATGTTCGTTATTTTCGAGGTGCGTCGGCTGGGACTGGGCGCACTACGGAGCCTGCAGTGAGCGAGTCCGCGGGATTCATGATTACCCAATCCTCTGGGCGGATTCCGGATAGCACTTCTACCTCGGTTCCGTAATCCTTGCCTAGAATCACGGGGACGAGCGCCACTTTATTTCCGTCGCGGACCAGGCCCAGCCTGAGTCCTTCACTGCGGAACAGGATTGCACCGACAGGAACGATTACCGATGGCGCACCGGCCGGGATGGTGAGGTGAACTTCGGCATAGGATCCCGGCTTGAGCTCGCCCGCTGGGTTCTCGACGTCCACTTCGGTGAGCAGCGTTCGAGTGCCTGAATCCATGGAGTCGGCGGTGCGAACCAATTTGCCGTGGAAGCGGCGGCCGGGAAATTCGGACAGCGTCAATTCGGCGGGAATTCCTGGAACAGCGGACTGCGAGTAAATTTCGGGCACATTCAGAAAGACGCGAAGCTTCGATGTCGCGGCGATGTGGAAAAGTTCCTGGGCCGGGCCGCCCATCCCCGCGTTCACCAGCGCGCCGATGTCGGTATTGCGGGCCGTGATCACTCCATCGAAAGGCGCCTTCACTGTTTCGAAACCACGCATTTCCTGGAGCCGCGAGAGATTCGCTTCTGCCGATCCGACGTTACCGCGAGCGGCGGCGATCGCTTTTTCGAGGGCATCCACATTGGCCACCTGGGCCTGATACTGGGCCTGGTATTGATCGTTCTCCTGCCGGGAGACCACGCCTTTGGCGACCAAATTACTCCAGCGCTGTGCAGTGACGCGCGCGAGTTCTGCGTTGGCCTTGCCTTGCACTAAATTTGCGAGCGTCTGATCCACCGCTGCTTTGGCTTGTTCGACGGCCGACTGGGCTTGACGAACCTGTTGATCCAGCTCGGGCGCGTCGATTTCGGCGAGCGTCTGGCCGGCTTTCACGCGCGCTCCAATATCGGCATTCCATTTCTTGAGATAGCCGCTGGCGCGAGCGAAGATGGGCGCGTCAATGAAGGCCTGAATGTTGCCGGGGAGCACAACTTCGTTTTGCAAGGCTCCCATTTTGGGGTGAGCGACGGCGACGGTGGGCGTGGCGAGATCCAGGGTCTCCTGCTTCACCGCGGCCGCAGTTTTTAAACGGGCATCGATACCCCAAACGATTACCGCAACCACCACCAGGACGGTGATCAATAGTACCAGCACAACTTTAAGAACGCGAGGAAACTGCCGGGCGCTGCCAGGCTCGATATACTTCGCGGTTGTGGTTGTCTCAGGCATGCAGTCTCATCTAACAGGATCGTTGGTCAGGCGTCTTCGATGCAACAGGCTGAAGACGGTGGGCACGAAAAACAGAGTAGCAACGGTGGCGAAAATCAATCCGCCGATTACTGCGCGGCCCAGCGGCGCATTTTGCTCGCCGCCTTCACCGAATCCCAGCGCCATCGGAACCATGCCGATGATCATGGCGAGAGCGGTCATTAATACCGGACGAAAACGCGTGAAGCCAGCTTCAATGGCGGCCAGCACCGGATCGCCCTGCGCGGCCAGATGTTCCTTGGCGAAGCTGATCACGAGAATGCTGTTGGCTGTCGCGACTCCGACGCTCATGATGGCGCCCATCATGGCTGGAACGCTCAACGTGGTGCGGGTCAAAAACAGAAAAATGATAATCCCCGCCATGGCCGCCGGCAGTGCGGTGAGGATGATGAACGGATCCAGCCAGGATTGAAAGTTCACAACGATTAACAAGTAGACCAGCACGATGGAGAGCAACAATCCCGAAAAAAGCCCTTGAAACGATGTTCGCATGGTTTCAATTTGGCCTCGAACGGCGAGCTGCGATCCGCGGGGCAATTTGGAGCGGTTGGCATCCACGATGCGGGTTATGTCGGCTGCGACCGCGCCCAGGTCGCGGTCCTGCACGGAGCCAAAAATATCGACGGCGCGCTGGATATTGTAATGCGAAACCACGGCCAGGCCGGCCGCACGATGCGGGCTTCCGACATCTCCGAGGATTTCGTGCCGCGTGCCTTGGACAATGGGAATGTTTTCCAAATCGCTCAAGGAGGCTGCTGCGTATTGCGGAGTCTGGGTCGCCACGCTGTAGCTGACTCCAGTCTTGGGGTCCAGCCAGAAGGATGGCGTGGTTTGAAAACTGCCGCTCAATGAGATCAGCAAGTTGTTCGCCACGTTGAGCTGCGTGAAGCCGCTCTCCATCGCCTTGGTGCGATTCACATCAAATTCGATGCGGGGTTGGTCGAACAACTGGTGAACTCGCAAGTCCACGGCGCCCGGTATGACTCGAAGTTGGCGCAGGAGATTGGTGGCGAACGCGTGGTTCGCGATCACATCGGGTCCCGACACTTGAACATCGATGGGCGCGGGTAGGCCAAAGTTTAGAATCTGGCTGATGATATCGGCGGGAAGAAAATAGAAGGCGACTCCGGGAAACTCGCGCGGAAGCTCGCGGCGGAGTTGGCGAACATATTCGTCAGTGGGCCGGTGGCCTTCGTTGAGTGTGACAAGCACGTCGGCGTCCATGCTGCCGATCGGCGCCGAGGTGCTGTAGGCCATGTTGATGGAGCTGTAGGGCAGGCCGATATTATCGATAATGCTGGACCTTTCAGAAGGCGGAATGACGCGCTCTATCGCGGCTTCGATCAGGTCTCCGAGCCGCGCGGTCTCTTCGATGCGCGTGCCCGTTTTGGCTCGGAAGTGCAGATTGAATCGGCCTCCGTCAGAAACCGGGAAGAAGTCGCGCCCCAACCATGGCAACAGCAGGAATGCGAGGGCGCAGAGGCCCAGGAACACGGGAACAAATAGTGCGCGGCGGTGAATTAGACCGGTCAGTATGCCGCGATACGCCGTGCGCGACGCTTCAAAAACCCGTTCGAACGCCCGTTGCAATCTGTCCGCAAGATTCCATGCCGCTGGTTCGCTTGGATGATGGAGGTGCGATTTGAGCAGGTACATCGCAAGCGTGGGAACCAGAGTGCGCGAGAGCACGTAGGAAGCCAGCATGGCGAAGACGACGGCCTCGGCTAGAGGAATAAACAGAAAACGCGCCACGCCGGTGAGGAAGAACATCGGCAGAAATACGATGCAAATACATAATGTGGAGACGAGCGCGGGAAGAGCGATCTGCGCCGCGCCATCCAGAATGCCCGTGTGCAAGTCTTTGCCTTGATCGAAGTTACGGTCGATATTTTCGATGGTGACCGTGGCGTCGTCCACCAGGATGCCAACGGCGAGCGCCAGACCACCGAGCGTCATGATGTTAATGGTTTCACCCAGGGCGCTCAGCACGCAGATGGAGGTAAGAATGGAAAGCGGAATCGAAATGGCGATGATCAAAGTGCTGCGCCAGCTTCCGAGAAACAGGAGGATCATCACGGCGGTTAGACAGGCCGCGCTGATGGCTTCCTTCACCACGCCGCTCACGGCCGCTCGCACGTAGATGGATTGATCGGAGATCGGATCGATCTTCAGCTCCTTCGGAAGGGTTGCCGAGATCTGCGGCAGCATGTCGCGAACCTGCTGGACGATATCCAGCGTTGACGAGCTGCCGATTTTTAAGACCGTTAGTAGGGCGCTACGCTGTCCGTCTCGCCGGACGATGTTGGTTTGGGGCGAATAGCCATCGCGGACGTGAGCGACATCGTGAATGTAGATGGTGTTGTTCGCTATGGCTTCAATTGGAAGATCGTTGAGCTCCTGCACCGTAGTGGGGCTGGCATTGAGTCCAACGTCATATTCGAATTGACCGATCTTCGAGGTTCCAACCGGGAGAATCAGATTCTGATTGCTGATAGCGTTCACAACGTCGGCGGGAGAGAGTCCTTTGGATTGCAGCAACGCGGGCTGAAGATCCACCATGACCTGACGCTGCTTGCCTCCATAGGGCCAGGGAATGGCGGCACCGGGAACGCGAATAAGTTGGACGCGAATGGAATTTGCCGCGAAGTCGAAGAGCTGTTGCTCGGATAATCCTTCGCCGGAGAGAGCCAGTTGCACGATGGGGACGCTGGAGGCGCTGTAGATCAGCAGGAAGGGAGGAGTGGTGCCGGGTGGCATTTGGCGGACGGCCCCCTGCGCGGCCGCGGTCATTTGAGACATGGCGATGTCCACCTTGGCGCCGGGGTGGAAAAAGACTTTGGTGATGCTGCGGCCTTCGACGGTCTGCGATTCAATGTGCTCGATATCGGCGACGGCGGTGGTGAGAAAGCGCTCGTACTGCGATCCGATGCGCGTCTCCATGTCCTCGGCGCTGAGACCGGTGTAATTCCAAAGCACCGCGATGACGGGAATGTTGACGTTGGGAAAGATGTCGACAGGAGTGCGCACGATCACCAGCGGGCTGATCAACAGGATCAGCAGCGCCAATACGATAAACGTATAGGGCCGGTTGAGGGCAATCTTAACGATCCACACGTGAAGTTAGTCCTTTGGATGCAGACGGAGCCGCGCCGATGCAAGGATGCGTGTAGCTCTTTCGAGTAGCTGACATTTCTCGCTGTACTTCTACTGTGCCAAAAACGAGAGCGGAGTGGGCAGTGTGCGAGGTGAGATGGTAAACTAGCGGCTAGCGAAGTTTTCCTGATAATCCCCGGTCGTCTAATGGTAGGACAGCGGCCTTTGGAGCCGTGAATCGTGGTTCGAATCCATGCCGGGGAGCCAGACCTTTTAGAATCAATCGACTGCAATGCAGATTTGACGCCGTGTACGAGTACTCGTACACTGGAGGGGTGTCTCAGGCAATAAAAAGCCTCGTTTTGTATAAGCGACACCTCCAGAACTGCCGCGTCCACAAGAGCCGTGTTCCTCGCGGCAAGCGCCGTTTCTGGATGGATTGTGATTGCCCAATCTGGATTCATGGTCGCACGCCGACAGGCGATATTGTTCCTCGTCAAAGCACACAGTTCTCGGACCTGAAGCGAGCGGAAGCGCTGCGAGCATCGCTGATGGCGCAGGTGCAGACGGACTCGGTGACCGGACCACCGCTCTCCGAATGCATCGAGAAATATCTGGCGACGCGCGAGCAGGACCTCGATGCACGGACTCTCAACCAGCACCGGCTTGCGCTCGAAAGGCTCCAGCGGTTTCTTGAAGCGCAGAAGATCATTCACATCCGCGAAATGACGGTGGATCATCTGGAGACGTTCAAGACGGCCGGCTTGCCGAAGACGATGCGGATGACAACGAAGGCCACGGCCTTCGCAAAGATCCGGTGTTTTCTCCGAGCCGGTTTTCGGCGTGGGTGGATCAAAGAGGCGCTCGTCGATAAAGTGACGACGGTGAAGGCGGCATACGACCAGAAGGAACCGTACACCGATGAGGAGATCACGGCGATCCTCGATCACGCGCTAGAAATGGATGGTGGGACGCACGGATATGCGAAGCAACCGAAAACTTTCCGGCTTTTGCTTGAACTGATGCTCGAAACAGGATTGCGGGTCGGCGACGCAGTCGGATTCGATCCTGTCACGCTCAGCAAGGGAGACAGCCTCTGGATCTACACCTACCAGCCACAGAAGCAGAAGCGAGCGGAGAAGCCGAAGCTGTTGGAAGCCTACATCACGGACACGACGAAGAAGAGAATCGATGCATGCACATGGCTCTCATCGAAGCGACCATTTTGGTACGGTGCCGGAACTGATCCGACTCCGCTTGCTCAAGCCGTGTATGAGAGGATGCAAGGGATCGGTGGTCGCGCCGGGATCGACGATTGTCGGCCGCACCGGCTAAGGGACACTTTCGCGGTTCGCGCTCTTCTTCGCGGAATGCAGCTTGATGACGTTTCGCGTCTTCTTGGACATTCCAGCGTTAAGGTCACCGAGACGTATTATGCGAAGTGGGTGGCCTCCCGCAAGCGTCGCCTGGAACGGCTTGTTGCCGAGTCTCTCGTGAACGCGTGAGGCTACGGTCTCTGGAATCGAAAGGGTCGCGTACTTTCGCTTGCGAGCGCCATAATTGGTGACCCGAATCACGCCGGTTTCGTCTGCGAATATCCTGGCGACGGTCTTTGCCGAAAGCCCCCAGAGGTTGGCCAACTCCCTTACTCGATAATGTTTCTCGAACGCGAAGCTACCCATTTTGGTTTCCAGTTCGGTGGTTCGAGTTTACTCGCCACGTCCGTCTCGCCTCACCAAATCCGGAATGAGGACTTCACGACTTAGCACCGCGAATCCCGTTTTCGTTTCACCCCTTCATGCCCTGTTCCCAAGTCGACGTTGTGGGAGCGAAACCGAAATCTCCGCTGGAAACTGCGCTCCGCGGATTGCAATCTGTCTAAGGCATCGAGAAGCTGAAGGTTTCCCTGCAGGAGCTGGTCCGGCTGTTCGGCAGACTGCCCTTTCGCCTTGATCGAGAATCGAATACAGTCGATTGCAACTCGAACCTGATATGCCAGTTCGAATTCCATTGGGGAGGGGCGACTTACCACTCCATTCTGCGATGACTGTTCGCGGGCCAGCCCCGTCTTCATGATTTCCTCTAACGACGTTTCGGCTCGCGCGAATGCTTCCTGAACATGTGTGATTTGTTCCTCAGCACTCGTGATGAGCAATTGCTGTGCCTCGTTCGTGTTTCTGTGCATCACGGTTTTGCATCATCAAGGCGACTACTCCTACCTCAATGGCGACGCCTATCAACATACGCGCCCTAAAATGTTTTAAGAATTGATGATTTTGCTTAGTCAACATAGAGTCCCCACGTCGCTTGAATCAGCTGTTGACAAAGCTCTTGCCGCCGCACCTTTACCCTGCAGCACCAGATGAATCGATGCCACGGACCCGTTTCCACTCATCTCGTCTTTTGTCATTCAGTTGTCTTTCATCGTTCAAATTAAGTCTTCTCTAATAGCGGATGGATCGTACTCGAATCTGGACAGCCTCGCTTTCTCCCGCTGCTCCCGCAGGTTTCTGAAGGGATCGGAGCTTGTCGGAGCTGGTGATGTGTTCTCCGTACTCGTCTGCGGCGGCGGTTGCCCCGGCAGTGATTGAGAAGGTTTCTGACGCCGTCGCCTTAGACGGGAGACGTAGACTCTGAATTGGGGGTACGGAATCTCCAGTCCATCGAGCTTCGCGGCCTCCCAAATTTCTCTGAGTTTCATTCCCCGCGCGAGGCCAGCCTCAATCTCTCTCCATACGGCAATGACCTGCCCAGTGTCCGTGGCGGGTTGAGCCAAAGGGAGCGAACGCAAATGAACCGGGTTCGATTTGGCCCTTTTTCGGCCAGACTGCGGATTACCTTCTTCCGACGTTGCCTGCATTTGCTCCCTCAATTAATAAGGAAATGGCGAGGCCCTCTCGGGACACTTAAATTTACAGATTCTCGTTTTTTTCGTTTTGCAACCGACCGCAACAGTTTGTAATCGTCTGCAACATTTTGGCGTTCAGCGAGGAGGCTGAAACTGTTTGTAACTGCTTGCAACAATGACCACCCTCCAAGACGGCTCCCAGACAACCAAAAAATGCGTAGTGGAACATAAAGTCTGACGAGGTGGTTTCTGTTTGGTTGTAGCTCGCCGAATCGCTGGAACTTAAGCTGTCAGCCATCTCCCTGTCTGTGTCAGCCCCTCGTCTGACGGCGTCTTTTTTCGCTAAAAAAGTGTCCCGTAGGCCCTCCGCCATTTCCTTATAAAGTGAGGGGCCATGCCGAGACGAACGATCCGACTGACCGCGGCCATCGATGAGCAAATTAATTCCGCCGCAAAGCTGCGAGGCTACTCCAGTCCAAGCGCATTTCTGCGAGCGGCAATCAAGAAGGAACTTGGCGAGCGCGCGGAGGGGAGCGGCCCCAGCGCCGAGCAGATCGTCGGAAGCATTCGAGACATCCGGCACGACATTCGCCATCTGGAACGAGCGCAACAGGCATTGTTTGCTTTATTGGACAGCTTGGCGAAGGCCTTTTTGACTTGCGTTCCGGAGCCACGTGGGGCCGCTCTGGAGATCGCTCTTGCGGAAGCGCGAAACCGCCACGCACGGCTGCTGACGAATGCCGGGCACGCGCTGCTCAGTGACTCGCTTGTGGCGATGGAGGCGCTAATCAGCCGTGGAGAGAAATAAGGACAAAGAGCGCGAATTCCGCCTTCGACCCACGAAACCGCCAGCAATAGGCGAACGGCGAGTTTATGCGTCCGCGTACAAGATCATCATGCATCACTCCCGCATGAGCGGTATCAGGACGCGCCGCGTGGCTGGGTTCGGCGGCGGCACGACGCACGCCCGGCCTCACGTGCAGCGATGTGCCGTGAGAATCCTCTATTCAAAGAACAGCAGTAAAGGTCAGTGGCGAGCCCATGGAAGTTACATTGCCCGCGAAAGTGCTACTAACGAAGGAGTCGGATTCGGTGGAGCCGAAGATTCGATCAACATCGCCCTGCGCTTAGCGGGTTGGCAGAAAGCGAACGACGAGCGCCTCTGGAAATTAATCATCTCGCCTGAGTTTGGCGATCGAGTGGACTTGAAGCTGTTGACACGCGATCTGATGTCAGAGATGGAGGCGGATCTGGGGACACCACTGGAATGGGTGGCGGTAGCCCACTTCAACACCGAGCACCCGCATGTTCATGTTGCACTGAGAGGTGTCGGAACGGAAGGACGGCAGGTTCGCCTCAGCCGGGATTTCATTCGTGAGGGCATCCGCCACATCGCGGAAGATTATTGCACGCGCCAGCTTGGGCTTCGGTCGGAACGTGATACTGCGGAATCGCAACGTCGCGAAGTCCATCAGTACCGCTATACTTCGCTTGATCGCATTATCCAGCGCGATGCCGACCTTCCAGGTGAGCCAGACTTCCAGTTCTTCATGGTCACGAAGGACCCAAGCCGAGCCGGGCTGGGACCAAGTGTGTCGCTTACCGAACGGCGCACCGCAGAACGATTGATGTTCCTCGCGTCGATGGGACTGGCCGAGTCGGCCGGCCCAAAGACTTGGCGAGTAAGACGGGACTTCGAGAACGTCCTTCGGGCTATGCAACGCAGTGTCGACTTGCAAAAGACACTGGCGGCACACGGAGTCTTGATGTCCGATAACAGGCTCCCGATAAACGTGCTGGAGCCTCGGGATCTCACAACCTTGGAAGGCAGGATCTTGGTACACGGCGAGGAAGAAAGCTCTGGGCGCAATTACCTTCTGCTGGAGGGAACCGACGAACGCGTGCACTATATCTACTACACGCCGGAAATGGAAACGGCGCGAAATGCCGGCGGCTTAAGAACCAACGCGTTCATTCGACTTCGCAAATTGTTTGCAGAAGGCCGGCCGGTTCTGGAGGTCGACGAGTTCGGAGATGCAGAGTCGGTCTTGCACAATAGGCCCTACCTTCGAGAGACTGCACAGCGCCTGATCCAGCGTGGCATAGTTCCCCAGGACAACGGTTGGGATGGATGGCTTAGTCGCTATCAGAAGGCACTCGCCGAAGCTGCGTCGGCTCTCGAACGCCAACAAGCAACGAAAACAGTTGAGCGCTACAGGGACCGGGACCTTGGTCGCTAGTTGGATCGGCAGGTCTGCAGACCGAAGGAACTTCCCGAGGGAGGAGCGTTCGAAGCCAAGGATCACGACGGACAGTTCAAGTGGATCACCTGTCGATACGCGGACAGTCGCCGCTTCCGGGTACTTCCCGCGATTCGCGAAAACTCATCACGACGCGAATAGTCATCGCGATCACCCTAAGGCGCTCGAGATCCGAACGGGAGGATCGCCCGCGCGCGTTTGACTGACTAACGGGCCAAAGCACACGGGTGACCAGAGAAATGGCAATCTGCCAGGAAATCGGTAATCTATCCGCCAAACCAGCTCCCATCCCACGTTGAAACGGTACGACTTACAGAATCGCCAGCTTGGCCACGCGCTTGCCTCTTCCCAATCCGTTAGAGAAAACGCTCTAGCAGCCCGTGTCTAAAGTCCAAAAACATGTGGTACTGAAAATGTTTTGACCTTACAATCGATCTATGGCGATGGGGACGCGGAAGAAGCGACAAAGACAAGAGGAACTCTGGTACGGCGGCGAGCTTCCGACGGCACCAGGTCATCCGTTCTACAAGCGGCTCAATGAGGTCCTGGACAACGCCGGCTTCGATGCCTTCTGCGAGACCAACTGCGCCGGCTTCAATCACAAAAACTTGGGGCGTCCATCGCTGCCTCCGGGCCAGTATTTCCGAGTTATGATGATCGGCTTCTTCGAAGGGCTCGATAGCGAGCGGGGCATTGCATGGCGTCTCGCCGATTCGCTTACGCTGCGGCAGTTCCTGTCCATTGGACTCGACGAGAACACGCCGGATCACGTCACCATCTCGCGCACCAGACGCCTGATCGACGGCGAAACCCATCAGCGAATCTTCACCTGGGTGCTGGAGCGGCTGGTGCAGGCCGGGCTCATCAAAGGCAAGACGATCGGAGTGGATTCGACCACTTTGGAAGCCAACGCGGCAATGAAGTCGATTGTACGTCGCGACACGGGCGAGAGCTACATGGCGTACTTGCAGCGCCTGGCCGAAGCCGAAGGAATCGAGGCCCCAGACGCGGCGGCATTGCTCCGCATGGATCGCAAGCGGAAGAAGAAGACTTCCAATGAAGACTGGAAAAGCCCCATCGACCAAGAGGCCGAGATCACGAAACTGAAAGACGGACGCACGGCGATGGCATATAAAGCCGAGAACGCGGTGGACATGGAAACCGGCGCCATCGTGGCGGTCACCACGCACGGCGGAGCCGCCGCTGACACGGCGACAGTCCAGGAAACCGTGGTTGAGGCCGCGATCGCAGTGGCCGGCTTGATCGCCGAAAAGACATCCGAAGGTGAGTATCCAGTGCATCCTGACGGAGTCGAAGAAGTGGTGGCGGACAAGGGCTATCACAGCAACGATGTCGCGCTTGGTTTTGCTGAACTAGAAGTGCGAACGTATATAGCGGAGCCGGATCGTGGCCAGCGCAACTAGGACGGCAAAGCGGCGGAGAAGGCAGCGGTCTACGCCAATCGGCGGCGCGTTCAGGGGGATCGGGGCAAGCGGTTGCAGCGGCAACGGGGAGAGCGGATCGAACGGAACTTCGCGCATCAGTTTGATACCGGCGGGCTGGACCGGCTGTACGTGCGAGGCATTGAGAATGTACACAAGAAATTCCTGATTCAGGCCGCCGCATGCAATCTCGCTCTCTTGATGCGATCGCTGTATGGCTCGGGCAAGCCCAGAGCTGCTCATGACGGGGTTATCCAGGCCATTTTGACGATTTTGGACGTCATAAAAGCCGTGGAAGGGCTCTTACAACACGATCCGCGAACTCCCCATTGCGTGGGTCGAGTTTCTCGCCGATCAACGCCCGCTGTCAGATGTTTTCCGTCGGCTCTAGAACAATCGGTTTAGACACGGGCTGCTAGGAGCCTGTCCGAGTATTCTGCAACTTCGCGGGTTCAAACGGAACAGAACCGGTACATAATGTTTTATGCCAAAGGGCTACCGGACCCGCTTCCGAACGCACAACAAGTTGTCCTCGCGCATCAGCCGGTAGACCCGCTTCGCATTCACCCGCCATCCCCGCCGCCGCAGTTCTTGGGTGATGCGTGGACGCCCGTAGCTGGGCCACTCCAACGCGATCCGCTGTATCGCATCGCGCAGATCCATGTCGCGGTCCGGACTCGGTTCTGCGGTTTGGAAACGGTAGAAGCCGGACCCGGAAACCCGGCCCAACTTCACCATCCGCTGGATAGTCAGTCCCCGTTTGGCCTTCATTTCTTCTTGCGCCCTCCGGTAGACCGCGGCTTTCCAGTCAACGCCTGCAGCAGCCGCTGTTCCTCGATGCGCTGCAAGCACCCCTTCAAAAAATCCAACTCCACCGCTTGCTGCCCGATTTTGCGCTCGAGCTCGGCGATCCGTCCTTCCGACCAGCGCTGCTTCCCGTTGCCCGGAAACACGTTGCCCGGCCCTTGCCGGAACTCACGCCGCCAGCGGTGTAGCACGTTCGCGTTCACTTCCAACGCTCGTGCCACCTCGCCCATGGAAATTCCTTGTTCCAGCCGCCGCACGGCAGCCAGTTTGAACTCTTTGGTGAAAACTCTTCTTGACAACCCCATGACTCAATTCTCCTTTGAATGGATTTTGAGTCTTAACTGGTTGTGTCAAAAATGGGGACAAGACCAGAGGCACTCGCCGTATGAGCGCATCTGGAAACTTACCTGGTCCGGGGTGCCGATGAGGATCGAGTTAGAAAGTTCGCTGAGGAGCAGTCGTGCTCTGTCCTCGGGGATGTCTATGGCTTCCAGGAGGACTCGCAGGGCCTCGCCATGGCTAAGTTCATTGCGTGCGGCGGTCTCGCAAGCGGTGGCGAGCATAGGGAGGGCGCGGACCTTTTGTACGGCACTGAATTGGGGACGGCTTTCGATGAGGGCGTTCACCACGCACCGAACGTTGTCCGAACGCAGCGGGCTGAGGCAGCCCTGGTCGCGATAGCGTTGCAGCATCGTCATGAGCACGAACGGATTGCGAATCTCTTCGCCGCAATCCACGTCGCGCGCGGCTTTCAGAAATGCTTCCGGATCTCTTTTCGAGGGCCTGGAGAAATCCGGAAAGATTGATCACGCCCTCGCCCGGCAGCAGACGCTGGTCGTCGCGAATTTGTTCGGGGGCAATGTTTGGCGCATCGTTGAAATGCACCACGACGATTCGATCCTTGCCCGCCGCGAGGATGTCCGCAGTGGCACCATGAGGAGAGGTTTCTGGTCCTCGGGCGCGGCGCGCCACTCCTCGTAGAGTTTGGCGGGAGCCTTGCTCGGCGGTCGCCGCCCTCCAGTCGACGTAATGTCCGGCCTTCAGCCCCAGTTCGTGAACAAATTCGCGCTGCGTCCTGCCGTTTCCTTCGCGAAAGGATGCGAAGCGTTCAACTCGCCGAGAAAGCAGGCGGCGCGGCCGGCAAAGGTATCGGTACGAGACCGTTTTCAGCCGTCAGTTTCGTCAGGACCTGCGGGAGTGATCGTTCCAGGAAGTTAGCGAGCCCGAAAAGGTGGCCGCCCATTGAGATATTCACCGTCCGATAGTGTCCCGCCCATTCGTAACCGAAGAATCCTATCACGTCACGGATTATGGCGTAGGGAGGGACCATGGCGGTTCGAGAAAGAATGAGAATATTACCGACGGAAGGCACTACAAACATCGAGAAGATCGAGTTGCCGCTTGCCTTTTGGAGGAGGTGCCATTGGTTCGTCGATCTGGCTGCCACGATTCTTGACAACCCACGATTCTGAATGCTCGCTTGCGAAGAGGAGTGGACGCGAGGCCGAAGGACTCAGCCGCCATGAATTCAGCAAACCGCTGACCCTGATGCCTGTGGCTATCGAAGAGATCCTCTCGAATCCCGGCTAGGAGTTTACGACGAAGCGCGCTTCGATTGAATTGGTGAGTCGAAACAGCCTCCGCGGCCTGCTGCCGAGTCCCTTCGCGGCATGTGTTGCCGAATTACAGGACGCCGCTCATGAGATTTAGCGAAGTCACAACGGCGATGCAACCTTCACCTGGCTATTCTTTGCGGTCGCCCCGTCGCGCGGAATGGTTGCTGCCGGTGGCGATATTGTTTTTGATCATCATCACCTTATTTGCATTTCAACTCCGGCGCCGTTCCGAAATATTCTCTCAAAACGTCAGTGCCAGCCGGAATGTAGTTGAGCACGTAGCGTCTCTGTTGATGGCGCTGGACGACGCCGAAACCGGTGAACGCGGATTCCTGCTAACCGGACAAGAGGAGTACTTGGAGCCGTTTCACAGTGGAGCAGAGCAGGCTCCGAAAGAGCTGGCGGCTCTTCAGCAGGGCGCCGGTTCCGATCTAGAGCTGCGGGCGCGCGTAGCAGCAATCAGTTTGTTAACAGCTAAGAAACTTGCCGTTGTCGATTTGACTATAAAGACATTCAGGAACTCGGGTCTAGAAGGCGCTCTGAGGCAAGTCAAAACAGGAGTGGGCAAGCAGACCATGGACCGCATTCGAATACTCTGTCAGCAGATAGAATCCTCCGAATACGCCAAAGTAATCAAGAATTCGAACGAGACAAACAGTTACGGCCGGCAAACTCTTCTCATTACCACGATCGGAAGCACGGCTCTGGTTACTCTTTTGGTAGTGGCGCTGGTTTTCATCAGGTCGGCCAACCGGCAGCGCGACCGTTACATCGGCCAACTGCGCGATCAGGCGTTGATGCTCGATCTGGCGAACGACACTATTTTTATTCGCGATAGGGAAGACCGCATCACTTATTGGAATCAGGGCGCAGAGAGGCTGTATGGCTGGAGCAAAGAGGAAGCCCTGGGCCAGGTCACCCATAGCTTGTTCAAAACTCAGTTTCCGCAATCCCTGGATGACATCCAGGCGCAACTTCTCGCCCAGGGTCATTGGAGAGGCGAATTGAAGCACACGCGGCGCGACGGCTCTCTGGTAACGGTGGCCAGTAATTGGACGCTCCGACGCGACCAATCGGCCCGATTGGCTTCAGTCCTGGAGATAAATCATGACATTACGGCGCGCAAAGAAGCCGAGCAGCGATCGGAGAATCAGCAACGGGAAGTGGTGGAACGTAGCATTCAACTCGAAGCCGCCAACAAAGATCTGGAGGAATTTGCCTACGTTGCTTCGCACGATCTGAAAGCGCCGCTGCGCGTCATCGACAATGCCTCCCAATGGCTGGAAGAGGATCTGGCGGAGCATCTTACCGACGAAACTCGCGAACACTTGACCCTGCTGCGCGGCCGCGTGAAGCGTATGGAAAAGCTGCTGGACGATCTGTTGGCATATGCCCGCATCGGGCGGTCCAGCGACAGCCGTTATACCGAAGTTATACCTGGAGATCAGCTTATGGACGAGGTGTTGGCGCTGCTTTCACCCGAAAACTTCGCGCTGACCGTAAGCCCCGGCTTCAAAAGCATCCAGGTGTGCCGAATGCCCCTGCAGCAGATTCTGACGAATCTGATCGGCAATGCCATCAAGCATCACGACAAGAAGGAGGGGTCCATTGAGGTATCGGTGGAAGATTGCGGCGGGCACTATGACTTTGCGGTCACCGATGATGGGCCCGGCATTGCACCCCGCTTCCATGAACAGATTTTCCAGATGTTCCAAACCCTGCGGCCCAGGGATCAGGTGGAAGGCAGCGGCATCGGCTTGGCTCTGGTGCGCAAGCATATCAACGTTTTCGGCGGCACGCTGGAGCTTAAATCGGCCGAGGGTCAAGGAAGTACTTTCCGTTTCACTTGGCCGAAACAACAGCGACTGAAGAGAGAGGCCGCGTGACGATGAGGAAGATGATGATTGGCGAACGGGGCTGCGCACCATCGGTCCAATCCCGCCAGTCAACTCACACAGAAAGTTAGAGGAGGTCTTGACAAGCTTGACGCTCAACTCATCGAAGGAGGCTCCATCGTCCCGCGCGCGCGACTTCCTGATCGGCGGGGGCATTATGGGCGAGTTGATTCGCTCCAAGGATTGGGCCGCTACGCCGCTAGGTCCAATTGAAGATTGGCCCCAGAGCTTGCGCACAACCGTCAGCCTGTGCCTGGCTTCCAACTTTCCCATTAACCTGATCTGGGGGCCGGAGCACATTCAAATCTACAACGATGGGTACCGGCCCATTTGTGCCGGAAAGCATCCGCAGTCACTCGGTGAAGATTACACGAAAACCTGGGCGACGGCGTGGGAGATTCTCGACCAGGCGTTTCAGCGAGCGCTTGCCGGGCAAACATCGTTCTTGGAAAATCAGCGAATGTTTCTGGACCGCAACGGGTATCTGGAAGAAACGTTCTTCACCTTTTCGTTGAGCCCGATCCGCGACGAGTCCGGCGCAGTGGGTGGATTGTTCCACCCAGTGACTGAGACAACCCCGCAGATGCTGAGCCAGCGGAGGACCCGCGCTTTGCAGGATTTAGCCTCGCGGCCCAGCCGGTCAAAGACCGTTCAGCAATCCTGCGATCTGGCAGCGCAGGCGCTGACGAATTACCAGCTAGACCTACCCTTTGCGTTGATCTATCTGGTGGATGATGAGGGCGCCGAAGCACGCTTGAGCGGCAGCGCGAACCTGCCGCCCGGAACCCCCGCCAGTCCCGTGGCGATAGATCTTAGAGGAAGCGGCGATTCAGCCTGGCCGTTGGCTGAGGTGATTCGTACCGGAGCAGCTTCAACGGTCAGTGGCCTGGCGGAGAAATTCGGCCCACTGGCGTGCGGACCATATCCGGAATCGCCTGCAACGGCCCTGGTGCTGCCGATTATGATGTCCGGGATCGACCATCCAGCAGCGTTCTTGATAGTGGCCGTAAGCCCTCGCTTGCCTTTTACGGAGGAGTACCGCGGGTTCGTGGATCTGGCTGCAGCGACTCTAACGGCAGCGATGCTGAACGCCCGCGCGTATGAACAGGAACGCAAACGAGCTGAAAAACTCGCGGAGCTGGACACCGCCAAAACATTATTCTTTAGCAACGTCAGTCATGAATTCCGTACGCCGCTCACGCTGATGCTGGGACCGCTCGAAGAGATCCTCTCGCATCCCGGCGAAGAATTCACGGCCAGGCGCGATTCTATTGAATTGGTACATCGAAACAGCTTGCGCCTGCTGCGCCTGGTGAATACACTTTTGGATTTCTCGCGCATCGAAGCGGATCGCGTCCAGGCTGTCTATCAACCCACCAATCTCGCCACTCTTACCGAAGACCTTGCAAGCATCTTCCGGTCCGCAATCGAAAAGGCCGGCTTACTCCTGAAAGTGGACTGCCCGGATCTTCCGGAGGAGATTTATGTGGATCGGGGGATGTGGGAAAAGATTGTCCTCAACCTGCTGTCGAATGCCTTCAAGTTTACCTTCGAAGGAAGCGTCACCGTCGAATTAAAGGACGCCGGCCATGACGTGGAATTGTCGGTTTCCGACACAGGCACCGGGATTCCTTCCCACGAGCTCCCGAATCTATTCAAGCGCTTCCACAGGGTATCGGGAGCGCGTGGACGGACCTACGAAGGCAGCGGCATCGGTCTAGCCCTGCTGGAGAATCTTGTCAAACTCCACAGCGGAACCGTGCGCGTTCGAAGCGAGGTGGGACTCGGAACAACGTTTTACATCCACGTCCCAAAAGGATTCCAGCATCTTCCCGCCGAACAAGTGAATCACGCTCCTAAAGCCGAGGCGCCCGGCACAGCCGGTAGGATGTTTGCCGAAGAGGCGTTACGCTGGCTGCCTGAAACTGTCCCTAATGGAAGCGCCGCCGGTTACAACCAGCCTCCAAAGTCATCCAACGGCCGGTCGCCCAACGAACGGACCTGGCGCGTTCTACTGGCTGATGACAATGCCGACATGCGCCAGTACATCCAAAATATTCTCACGCCTGAATTCGAAGTCGAAGCAGTAGCCGATGGCGCCAAGGCTCTGCGCGCCATTGAGCACAATCCTCCCGATCTTGTGCTCACCGACGTTATGATGCCGGAACTAGACGGTTTTGGATTACTCAAGAAGTTGCGCAACGATCCACTAAGCCAGGGCGTTCCGATCATCATGCTCTCAGCACGGGCGGGCGAGGAGGCGCGCGTGGAGGGTCTGGAGGCCCGCGCCGATGACTACCTGGTTAAGCCTTTCAACGCTCGTGAATTGCTGGCCCGGGTACGCGTCAACCTGGAATTAGCGAATCTGCGTAAAGAGCTCGCGCGCCAGGAAGAGCAGCGCCGCGGTGCTGAGGAAATAGAGCGCCAGTGGCGGCTTTTCGACACGGCGCTTTCTCATTCGCCCGACTCTATGTACATCTACGATCTTGACCAGCGGTTTATCTACGCGAACCAAGCTCTCTTGGCGCACTGGCAGAAGTCATTAGACGAAATTCTCGGCAAGAGTCTGCGGGAACTGGGGTATCCCTCAGACCTTGCGGCTGCAACCGAAGCTCAGCTCAATCGGGTGATTCAAGATCGTGTCGCCGTCCGAAACAAGGCTTCCTGGAAGGATGCTTCGGGGCGGGAGCGCCAGTATGACTACGCACTGGTACCGGTATTGTCTGAGGCGGGCGATGTAGAGGCCGTAGCCGGGTCCAGCCGGGATATCACCGAGTTCATAGAAACCAACTGGGAATTGCGTGAAGCGAACGCGGACCTGGAACAGTTCGCGTTTTTGGCAAGCCACGATCTGAGAGCGCCGCTGCGCGTAATCTCGAACGCCTCCCAGTGGCTGGAGGAGGATTTGGCGGAGCATCTTACCGACGAAACTCGCGAACACCTGACCCTGATGCGCAGCCGCATCAGCCGTATGGATAAGCTGCTCGAAGATTTGCTGGCATATTCCCGCATCGGGCGGGCAACCGACGGCCGCTATACCGAAATCATAAGTGGGGATCTGCTGATGGACGATGTCCGCGCGCTGCTTTCTACCGAAGACTTCACGCTGAGAGTAAGCCCCGGTTTCAGAGACATCCAGGTGTGCCGAATGCCTCTGCAGCAGATCCTGATGAATCTCGTCGGCAATGCCGTCAAGCATCACGATAAGAAGAAGGGTTTCATTGACGTAACGGTGGAGGATGCAGGCGAAGCATATTGCTTCGCGGTTAAAGACGATGGTCCGGGCATCCCCCTGCGGTTCCATGATGAGATTTTCAAGATGTTCCAGACCCTGAAGCCCAAGGATCAGGTGGAGGGCAGCGGCATGGGGCTAGCCGTGGTGCGCAAGGCCCTCGAAGTCTTTGGCGGCAGGCTGCAGCTTGAATCCGCCGAGGGCCAGGGAAGCACCTTCCGCTTCACTTGGCCGAAACAACAACAACGAAGAGGAAAGGCCTTATGAATCCCACAGAAAAGACGAGCCATGAACTCCTCCACATTCTACTGGTTGAGGACGACGACGGCGATGCCAAAGCGATCGAGCGCGCTTTTAAGAAAATCCAGATCGTGGATCGAATCGTACGCGCGATAGACGGGATTGAGGCGCTGGAGCTGCTGAAGGGCAGCAACGGCAAGACCAAACTCAAAGATCCCGGAATCCTTCTGGTGGACCTGAACATGCCGAGAATGAACGGAATCCAGTTCGTACAAGCGGTGCGCGCGGACGAGGATTTACGGCGGTCCATCGTCTTCATTCTCACGACATCGAAGCGCGACGAAGATAAGATGGCGGCCTACGATTTGAATGTTGCCGGATATATCACTAAAGCGACGGCGGCGGTGGATTTCATGAATCTGGTCAATCTCATGGGTCTCTATGGCGAGGTGGTGGAGTTGCCTTAGTGCGGAGGAAGTGACGCATGCCGCAAACCACAATGAATATCCTCATCGCGGATGACGATGCCGGCGACCGCAAACAGATCCTGCGTGCGCTGAAGCAGGGGGGGCTGCCGTGCACATGCACTGAGACAGTTAGCATCGACGATGCGCTACAGGCATGTGAAGGTCGCGCCTTCGACTGCGCCCTGGTGGACTACCAGCTATCGGGCGAAGATGGCCTAACCGGCATTACCATCCTGCATCAACGGCTCCCTGACATGGCCATCATTATGGTGACCGGCCAAGGCGATGAAATGGTGGCCACCGAGGCCATGAAGCGTGGCGCCTCGGACTACATGCCTAAGAAGCACGTGGAAGCGCAATCCATCCGGCGCACCATCGAAAATGCCGTGGAGAAAGTGACTCTGCTGAAGACCATACAGACGCAGAACCGGATGTTGCGGGAGCGGGAGAAGTTTCAGATGGCAGTGGAGTCCGCGCCCAACGCCATGCTGATGATCAACCACAACGGTGTCATCACGCTTGTGAATGCCCAGACCGAAGCGCTGTTCGGCTATACCCGCGATGAGCTGATGGGGGAGCCGGTGGAGTTGCTATTGCCGGAACGGTTCCGGGAGCATAGTCCAGGGAACCGAGCCAAATTTTTCGTCAGCCCAACGGCGCCAGGCTCGATCGTCCAGTCGACAGGCATGGGGAGCGATCTGTACGGCCGGCGAAGGGACCGGAGCGAATTCCCGATGGAGGTTAGACTCAATCCCATCCAGACTGAGGAAGGCCTGATGGTTCTCAGCGCCATAGTGGACATCACTGACCGCAAGCTGGCGGAAGAAGTACGTTCCCTTACGGAGGCGAAGTTCCGTGGACTAGTGGAGGCAGCTCCGGATGCCGTAGTGGTGGTGAATCGGAAGGGACAGATCGTCCTGGTAAACATGCAGGCGGAGAATCTGTTTGGATATGTGCGGGAAGAGCTGTTGGGCGAGACGATGGAACGGTTGGTTCCCGAACGTTTCCGGGGGAATCACCCAGGGTACCGGGCGGAGTTCTTCGCCGATCCACGGGTGCGTGCCATGGGCGCAGGGATCGAACTATCCGCGCTCCGTAAAGATGGAAGTGAGTTCCCGGTTGAGATCAGCCTTAGCCCACTGGAGACTGGAGAGGGAGCGCTGGTTTCCAGCACCATTCGCGACATTACGGAGCGGAGACGCTCCGAAGAAGTTCGCGAGCAGTTGGCCACTATAGTGGATTGCTCGGATGACGCCATCATCGGTAAGACGCTGGAAGGAGTTGTCGTCAACTGGAACAAGGGCGCGGAACGCCTTTACGGATATTCCGCGTCGGAGATCATCGGCAAACCGATCTCCGTTCTGTTGCTGCCTGACCACGTTGACGAACTGAAGCAAATCATGGAGCGGGTGATTCGGGGAGAGAGTGTCAACTACGGAGAAGCGCAACGGCGTAGAAAAGACGGGAAACGCGTTGAAGTGGCAATTACCGTATCGCCCCTCAGGAACTCACGTGGCCAGGTGACGGGAGCCTCCACCATTGCTCGCGACATTGGCGACCGGAAGCGCGCCGAACAGAAATTCCGCGGGCTGCTGGAAGCTGCGCCGGATGCCGTGGTGGTGGTGAATAGCGAAGGCAAGATCGTCCTGGTGAATACGCAGGTGGAGAACCTGTTTGGATACGTTAGAGAAGAGCTGTTGGGACACGCCATTGAAATGTTGGTACCGCAATTCTTTCGGGCCCCACATCCCGGCCACCGCGCGGATTTCTTCGCTGATCCTCGCGTGCGGTCCATGGGCGGAGGTGTGGAATTATACGCGTTGCGCAAGGATGGAACCGAGTTCCCGGTTGAGATCAGCCTCAGTCCGCTCGATACCGACGAAGGAGTGTTGGTTTCCAGCGCGATTCGGGACATCACCGTGCGCCGCGCGGTTGAGGACGAGCTGCGTAACAGCCGCGCCGTATTGCAGGGACTCTTCCAGTCGCTGCCCGGCCTGTTCCTCATCTTCACCGCTGATCTGATCGTAGTCTCGGTAAGCGACGCGCTGCTTGAGGCTACGATGACCAAGCGCAAGGAAGTTCTTGGCCGCAGCCTGTTCGAGATATTCCCCGACCAACCTGGCTCCGCGGCCATTTCAAACTGGCGCGCGTCTCTTGACCGGGTACGACAGACCGGCGCGCCGGACACCATGGCCATCCAAAAGTACGACATCCGCCGGGCCGACGGCGTGGTCGAGGAGCGTTATTGGAGCCCTATGAATTCCCCTGTGCTCGGGATGGACCGCCGGATTAAGTATTTCATCCATCGCGTGGTGGACGTGACCGAGTTCGTGCGCCAAAAATCGAATTCAGGGACCAGTTTTGTCGGGCCGCTCACCCGTATGGAGCAGATGGAGGCCGAGATTTTCCACAACTCAGTGCAGTTGGAGGAAGCCAACCGGCAGCTTCACAACGCTAACGTGCAATTGACGCAAACCAAGGTGGAGGCGGAAGCGGCAAACCGCGCCAAGAGCACGTTTCTCTCCACCATGTCGCATGAAATCCGTACCCCTCTGAACGCGATTCTCGGGTACGCGCAGTTGATGCTGCGGGATCCGCTCCTCGGAACAGACGCGAAAGCGAATCTCAACATCATAGGACGTAGTGGCGAGCATTTGCTGACTCTTATCAACGATGTCCTGGACATGTCGAAGATCGAGGCTGGCCGCACCGAACTGAAACCCCTTACCTTCAGCCTCTATCGGATGCTGGACGATCTGGCGGCAATGTTCCGCCTGCGGGCCGAGGCGAAGGGACTACGATTCGAAATGTTAGTGGATGGCGAGCCAGCGCCCTACGTAAACGCCGATGAAGGGAAGATTCGGCAGGTACTGATCAATCTGCTTGGAAACGCAATCAAGTTTACCAACCGTGGAGATGTCAAGGTGCATGTCACGTTGGGACAAAGGAGCGTCGATCGGCTGTGGCTATCCGTTCTGATTGAGGACACTGGTTCGGGGATGACAGGGGCGGAACAAGAGAAGCTGTTCGAACCGTTTCGCCAGTCTAAGGGACGTCTTAACACACAGGAGGGAACCGGCTTGGGCCTGGCCATTAGCCGGCAATTTGCGCGGCTGATGGGTGGCGATATCACGGTAACCAGCGAACCCGGGCAAGGCTCCACGTTCCGGTTCGAGATTCCAATCGAAAGGGCCGACTCCGGAGTGGCTTTGCGGCGAACTGAGGCTCGCCACGTGATTGGCATACGCGCTGGAACGAACGTTCCGCGAATCCTGGTGGCGGACGATCAATTTGAGAACCGGGACTGGCTCATGAAGCTGCTGACTTCGGTTGGGTTCTCAGTGCGCGGCGCCGAGAACGGCGAGTTAGCCATTCGAAACTGGGAGGGCTGGAACCCGGATTTGATTTTGATGGATGTACATATGCCGATCATGGACGGGCTGGAGGCGACTCGAAGAATCAAGGAGAACCCTCGCGGGAAGCAAACGCTGATCGTCGTGCTGACAGCCAGCGCGATGGATGATGACCGTCGCGCGGTTGCTCACAGCGGGGCCGACGATTTCCTGGCGAAACCGCTCCGTGATGACGATCTGTTTGAGAAGATGCGCGCCCTGCTGGACATTACTTACGACTATGACGAATTGAGCGAAACCGTGGGCCAACCTGGGAATGGGAAGGCGCCGCTCACCTCGGACAAGCTGGCGCGTCTGCCCCTGGAGCTAATCGACGAACTTCGCGATGCGACCGCGAACGGCAACAAAAGACTTCTGGATCAGCTGATCCTCAAAGTGGGCGAGACTGAAGTCGTGTGTGCTCGTGCTTTACAGGAGCTTGCCGATAAGTACGAATATGACGCACTGGCGCGCGTGCTGGAGGGGGCGCGAAACCGCTGAAGGTCCTTGGCATTTTGTCCGGCTCGTATAAAAAAGGGATCGACCCGCCAATTGTCCTGATCGGACGCCGGCCTAATATGGCCTTAGGCTAACCGGGAATACTCCGCCGAGTGGCCGAAAACGCTGAGCCAATCTAGGCGGGGTGGCGTTTCTTCGCCGCAAGTTCATGCCCTCATAGCGGGGCGCATCCCGGAGAACATCTTTCACGAGGCGTGCGACTGTAGATAAAATTGAGGCACGAAAAGCCTAGAGTTCAACAAAGCTCAAGAGCTTTCAACGAACTGCCCGCATCTCATTGAAACAGAAGCTGCTGAAAATAGGGCATTTCCGCGTGAGGCCGGAATCCGCCTTGGGCGCAGGGGGTCGGGCGTTCAAATCGCCCCGCCCCGACCAATCTAAACAACTCATTTATTTGCAATGTCGGGCTTCCGCCCGGATAGCGCACCTGTAGCGGTTTGTGGCGTTTTGCGGTTCTTGGAGGCGTCGAGCAGCTACAGTTTTGACTACATTGGGGTGGGACTCCTCCGCCGAGGAAACTGCATTAGCTATGGCAGCAACGGATCACCGGACCCACAACAAACCGATCCACGGCTCATTCCGGGAGGCGCAAACCTACCTGAGTGAAAACTCCAGGAACGGGGATATTGGGTGTCTTCCGCGTGCGGCGGCGATCAGACTCGATCAATACATGGACCAGTGCTCGCGACAGCCGCGAAGCCTTGCATTCGGGGTCAACTACTCGTGGGTCCCGGCTTCCGGGATGAAGTAGGCAGGATGCCGGCACACATCAGCGAAGAGATCGCCGAATGTCGTCGTAGCGGTGCGGCGTTGTCCGAACACGCTTCTGATCACCATGGACTCGAGTTTGGTGTCCAGGTCAGCCTCGGGAGGAGCGGCGAACAAGCGCTTAATAGGTTCGGGATCAGTCCCGGGCTCAAGACGCACCCCGAGCAGGCCAAGGCGCGACAGGTTCTCAAACGCGACGTCCACTTCGAATTCGTGCTGATTGTGGGCCTCTTCGCGGGATCCAGCCAGCTCGACATACCCGTTCGCGTGCAAATACGCATACACCAACTCATATCCGTCGGGAAATTCAGGGAACGCGATGCGCGCTTTGCCTTTCTCTGAGAGCGCCGTGTACTCAGCGCGACGTTTGTCGAGATCATCATACAACGCGTTATAGAAGACGACTTCCTCAAGCGACATCTGTTTGAGCGTCGCGATGAAGGCAGGGTATGGCTGGGACTTAGCACCAGGAATCGCCGCGGCACACAAAATGTTCGTCCACATCGAGTGCAAGGACTCGGTATCCTCGACAGAGGCAGCGTCAAGAACGGGTAAGAGGATGTTGAGCGGCACGCGTCGCGGCTGCACTCGTTGTTCGACGCAAAACCGGGAGAACTTCTCGGCGAGACGATACGCGCGTCGGACCCGATAAACGTGGACAGAGTCTCGCAGGGTAAGCCCAATCTCCTCGGCCGCTGGGCCGGCGACCTTCTGTAGAAGGTCAATCACCGGATCGGCGATTTTCTCGACGACCTTCGCAACGCCGAAAACATCGTTCATTCCCCAAGATTACTCTGTTTCTCGACCATCGGATAGCAGTTCGGCACAATCGAAATATTTCTAAAAGAACGCCTCCTAATGAGCACGCATGACGAAGGGCATTCTGGCCGACTATTCGAACGCCAGTTTTGAACGGGTAGACGTCACCTTCAAAGGTCTATTGAAGACAGCGCCTGATGTCGCCGTCGCCTTCACACAGAGGTAATGGCTTGGAACCAAAGGAAGCCCGCTCCGGTGCCTGGCAAGCAGGTGTTCAGTCCACAAACGGTGCCTGCTCCGTTCCAGGGTCGATCAATCGTCGCGAACGAGAGATCCATTTTCTACCCGTTCATCGAGATCAACGTTCTCGGTGCTCACTAGCCTCCCTTTTCGGAAGCCGCCCCCAATTCATTCTCGAGTTCCTCAATCGTGGGGAGGCTCCCTTGCAATTTTTCAGGAAGGCTTTCGGCCAACCGGTATTCGGATATGCCGATGGGCTTGTTGATGTCCCGAAGCGCGTATTCTGCCACGAACCTTTCTCTGGTCTTGCAGAGAATGATGCCAATACTTGGCTGATCATCCGGATGGCGCAAGAGATCGTTGACAGCCGAGAGATAGAAGTTCATCTTGCCAGCGAACTCGGGCTCGAAAGCTCTCATTTTCAGATCCACGACCACAAAGGCTCGCAACTTGAGGTGATAGAAAAGCAGATCGATAAAGAATTCCTCGTTACCGACCGTAAGCCTATACTGGCTTCCGACAAACGCGAATCCGACGCCTAGCTCAAGCAAGAATTGGCGGAGGTGGTCGAGCAAACCGCGTTCGAGATCGCGTTCGTGAGCTTCTTTGCCGAGCGTCAAGAAATCGAAATTGTACGGATCTTTAGTGACCTCTTGTGCGAGGTCGGACTGAGGCGACGGCAGCGCGCGATCGAAGTTCGTTATAGCCTTCCCTTGCCGGCGATGGAGTCCGCTCTCGATTTGATGGACCAAAACAGTGCGACTCCAACCATGCTGAATGGCCGCGCGAGCATACCAGTCGCGATCGCCAGGTTCAGACAGCTTGTCGAGAAGAACACAGTTGTGGAACCACGGCAATTGTGCAGCAACCTGCTGCACAAATTCCTCCTCCGCCCAGACTTCGGCGAACCGCCTCATGTATTTCAGATTGCGAGGCGAGAATCCCCTCATTTCGGGGAAGGCTCGCTTCAGGTCTGTCGCCAAGCGATCAATTACCTTTGCGCCCCACCGTTCCCGGTCTTGCCGTTCCAGAATATCGCGACCAATCTGCCAGTAAAGCAGGACCAGCTCACGATTCACCGATAGGGATGCACGGATCTGCGCAGCCTGAATCCGGCTCTTCAGGTCGGCGAGAAACTGTGCGTAACTGTCAGGAGCGAGTGCTTCCATCGCGGTCTCGATCTTCCATTCTCGCCCAGCTTATCGACGCAGCGTGTCGTGCATGCGGAGGCATCGGCGAGAACAAATATTCGCGCAACCCGTGTACGAGTTGTGTACGAGTAGTGGTTTTTCTGGACCAATGAGGCATTCTGGACCTTTGTTAAATCTGTAAGTTGCAGATTCCGCGTGGCTTACTCTAATCGTGGTTCGAATCCATGCCGGGGAGCCAGCCATTTAGGTACGAAAAATCGGGGTCAGAGGCTAATCGATTCAAGGTACGTACTAAGGACTCGCGGCATCAGTGTGATTGCATAGTCCGGCCGGACCATCGTGAACAACCAATAAGCGGAGTGAGGGGAACTGCGTGGCCTTACACGAAACGAAGAAATCGCAGAATGCATTTATCGATCTTCTGGCCGGTATGGGGCAAGTGGCTTGGCAATATATATACGGGCAGGCCATTGCAACGTTTAACGGAGGATATGTCCGGAGGTCAGAACAGAGCATACTAAAGTGGCGCGTTTGGAGCGCAGACGCAAAAATCGTTGGGTTCCTGATATTTCCGTGTTTTCATCGGAAAACCGGCTTGACCAGCGAGTAGGTGCAGGTTCCTCCGGCACGCAGCACTTCCCAGCCGTTTCGATCCTCGATAACATGCACACCAGGAATCGCAGTGGCTGACCGGGCTGCGGTCGTGACCATCCATCACTCCGGTTGAGAAAAACGTCAAGGCAATTCTTTCGGGCTATTGGCCTTATGCCAGATTGCAGCGACGTCAGCTCAAGTCAAGTGGCGTGTCAGGTTCCTTTTTTATGAACCCGACAATATCGAACCGTCGTTGTCAGTGGCACTCTCGCGGGCGATGTAGCGCCCATGGGCTCGCCAGTGCCCTTGACTGGCATTCTTGGAATACAGAACACGCACCTCGCATCGCTGCGAGTCGGCTCAACCCAACACAAGCACTGGGCAGGTCATCGTCAGAGGATCGCGTGCTCTGTCGCGGCACGATGTCGCCGTTGGGCGCGCGACCATGAATCCAGATTGGGCACCCGCATTCCATCCAAAAACGCCGCTTCGCGCGCGGCACGCGACTCTTGTGGACGGCGCAACTGGGAAGATGCCCTTATGGTCAAAATACTCGAAGCCCTTGAGAGTGTTGAACCTGCGATGATGGACAGTCTGCATGAAGACCAACGAGTGGGCGCGACTGCTGGCGTACGTGACTGGGCTAGTAAACCAACAGCTGCTGCTGCGGAACGAGTACCTAGCAGCGGAGAACCGCATTCTGCGAGCGCAGCTGCCCAAGCGATTGCGGCTTACAGATCCGCAGAGATGTACGCTGGCAGAAATCGGGAGACGGCTCGGCCGCAAGGCGCTGGAGCAAGTCGCGTGCGTGGTGAAGCCGGACACGATTCTGGGGTGGTACCGACGACTTATCGCGCAGAAGTTTGATGGGTCCAGATACCGCGCGTATGCCGGGAGGCCTCGGATCGGACGCGAGCTCAGCGAACTGGTGGTCCGGATGGCGAGAGAGAATCCGGGTTGGGGTTACGACCGGATCGTGGGAGCCCTATCCAACCTCGGACAGAAACTCTCGGATCAGACGGTGGGCAACATTCTTCGCCGTCACGGGATACCGCCGGCCCGGAAACGGAGCGGGAACACAACCTGGAAGGACTTCATCGCAGCGCATATGGCGGTGTTGGCCGGCGCCGACTTTTTCACCGTCGAAGTGCTGACGTGGCGAGGTCTGATCACCTACTACGTGCTGTTCTTCCTGCATCTGGAGACCCGGCGAGTAAGCCTGGCCGGTATCACCCGGCATCCCACCGAAGAGTGGATGACGCAAATGGGTCGAAACGCGATTGACGAGACGTCCGGGTATCTGCGCCAACATCGATACGTGATTCACGACCGCGATACGAAGTTCTGCGAGAAGTTCCGGGACACGCTGGCAGCAGGAGGCGTGAAGTGCCTGCGACTTCCGCCGCGTAGTCCGAACCTGAATGCTTTTGCGGAACGCTGGGTGCGATCGGTTAAAGAAGAATGTCTGTCCAAGCTGATCCTGCTCGGTGAAGGTTCATTGAGTAGAGCGCTAACCCAATTCCAGAAGCATTATCTCTTTGAGCGGAATCACCAGGGGAAAGGGAACATTCTGTTATTTCCTAGGGCTGACCAGCTGCCGGCGTCGTATGGACCATCGATCGGACGCCACCAGAGACTCGGCGGTCTTCTCAAGTATTACTACCGGTGGGCCGCATGAGTTTTTTGGCCATACGCCACTAGCGATCTCGGCCCAGCCTTGATCGACGGCAAGTTCGCTCATGTCGGCAAGATCAAGGGACCGATCCTGCGCGGACTCTCCGCCCGCGCCCCGTACTTCCATAACGGCTCCGCTCAGACCCTGCTGGATGTCATGCATTTTTACGAGAACCGCTTCGGACTTGTCCTGAGCCCACAGGACGAGCTAGACCTCTTCAACTTCCTGAGCGTGCTCTGAGCGGATCATCCCAAGCAGGTCGGGCCGGCCACAACATTTGTTACGAAGTAACTCTAGCTGCAATCCACCGATCCACATCCCTCTGTCGATAGCGAACTAGCCGTCCAACCTTTACAAAAGGCGGCCCAGAACGGAACACTCGCCATTTGCGGAGCAGGGCAAGACTCACGCTCAGCTGCTGTCCCACCGATTCCAGCCGGTGATCAACGCGTCTTGATCCACCTCGACGAAGGGATCGGGAAAAACATTCCAGCGGCAACTCTGGACTCGCCGGTATCTGTCTGACATCGGCAGTTGATGGAAACGCATCTCTGTCAGTCTGTTCTTCGACGCGGAAACCGCAACTCTGCGTGTCGGTGGCTTCGATGGGTTCGTTGTGGAACCTCGCCCGAGTAAAACCGAAGCGCTATGTCCTTGAACCCACGGTACTATCCTGACTCGCGTTCAGCAGGTCTACCAGCAGGCTATTGTCGGCAAACAGCGGGCGGATTTTTGTCTCGAAGAAATCGGCGTCAACCGCACCTGGCGCCGGCTGAGCAACCAAAGCTGCAGGGGCGGCAGCCAATAGGACAAGGCTGCCGGCCAGCGAGCGCATAACTGATTTTATACAGCATATGTACGGCTGTCCATTACACCTGCCATGACTCGCTTCCCGCCCGCATGTTAGCGCAGAGTTCCGCCGCCAGTACCCGTCGTCCATCGCCACGACCGCCGGCGGACTGATGGGGTCCACGCTGCGCAGAAGGCGCCGCATCCAGGGTTTGCTTGCAGGACGGCGCGCTTGTGGCTCCCCAAAAACCATGGTTTCCAACTACCTCTCCTCCTATAACCCGAAGCGCAACAACCAAAGAATTGGGAATTATACCTACTTCTCAGCGGGGAAGACAAAAGTTTGGGTACTACAGCCGACTTAGCCCCCGGCACCAAAGCCTGAGCGAAGCCGCCGCGTAGCATCTCGATCTTCGCCGGGTAAAACAGCTTATAGGAGAGTTTGGCTGGTTTTTTTCCAAGTTTCACAGAAAAGGGCTATGAAATGCTACATCTAACGAAAGTCCCATGAAACGTGGGCTTGTTTTCATAGCTTTCCTGCCCTGGCAGTTAGCTGGGCAGGTCCTGTAATTGTCTTCTCCATTACAGCCCCATTCTTCTCGGGGTCAGACGGTCCTTGGGTGGATTCGGCAGCGATTACGATCCTTCCGGCATAAAGCCGCTCAATTCGGGCGTAACGGTGACTGGATCCGCAATAGGCGGGCTGGATGGGTTTGCTCCCGTGACACGCAGCTCGTGAAAGTTTCCGTGTCACGTAGGCTACTGCCAGGAGCGTCGTTAGCAGAAGGATCACCGAGGTCGGCTCGGGTACTAGGGTGGCAATGAGTTCAACTGATAATACAGATTCTCCATTGGCATCTAGTGGAGGTCAGCTTGCAGTTAAAAGGGAGAAAACATGAAACAGTTTTTTGTAGATGAGGACGGTCAGGATTTAATCGAGTACACTTTGCTGCTCGCGTTCGTGGCTCTGGCGTCGGCGGCGCTGTTCATCAACGCTGGGGGTTCGATCGGCTCGATCTGGAACATCACCAACTCGCGGCTCAACAACGCGGCGGTGGCGGCGAATGGGGGGGGGACGTAATCGCGCTTTGTTAAATGCTGTGTTCGTGATGAAGTGCAGCAACTCAAGGGAGAACCGAATGAAATCATCTCGTTGGGTGTCTGTGGCAGTTGTTCTCGTTGTCTTGGTGATTCTGTTTAGGAACCTGCGGTATCTCTACGCGCACAACGTAGGCATGGGGCTGGTTCTGGGGTTTGTCTGTTGTAGCAGCTGGTGGTGCCGTTCTCATCTGTGCTTTGCTCGCTGGAAAGAGCCAGACTAAAACGGTGAGAGCGTCCCTTTTTATCGGGACAATTGCGCTGGTGGTTTCTGGGTTCCTGGTGACGGTGTACTGGCGATGAGGTTTCTCAGGGACGATAAAGCACAAGATCTGATCGAGTACCAGGCTGTTGCTCGCGTTCGTGGTGTTGGCGAGCGCGGCGCTGTTCATCGGGGCTGATGGTTCGATCGGCACAATATGGAACCTGGCGAACTCGGTGCTTGTGAACGGAAGGAACGCGGCGAGCGGGGCGACGCCGTAAACGGTTTAGAGCTTTAGCGGACCTGTGCTAGTTCTTTTTCGGATCTTAGAACCCTAATCGATCGCGCCGGCGATGTTTCGGATCAGCACACGGGTTCTAAAACACCGAACAACCAACCGAGACGACGGGGCTGTTGGATAAACTCCTCCTCCTCGGGTTCTGGGACGTATCGGCGCCGACGGAGCCAACTGAGAGAATCCGGATGGGGTGGGGGTGTGGTTTTCCGAGGACTACGGAAACAATGGATTGCCGGGCTTTACCTGCTCGCTCGGACTCCTCGCGCTGCTGTCCAGCCACGACAGCACCTTGCCTACCGTGATGGTGTGTTCTTCCTCCGGCGCTTTCACACGGATGGTCAATCGTGTCCCCGGTCCAAAGTGGCGTCCGTAAAACGGCCTAGCCGGAATGTTAGGGGAGAGTGCTAGCCACCATCCGGACGGAATCCCAATCTGACGCTATATCCGTCTCTTGGGAGCTTCAGGCCGACGGCGCGTGTACGGGACGCCCACGAACCCGCGAAGTGGTGCATGCGCCTGTTTAGCCGGTAAGTATTGTCTACCAAACGCCAGGAATAAGACGCTTTGTCCGTGCCGAGTACGCCACGTATTCTTCGCCAAACTCCTCAACCATCATCCTCTCCTCCACGCGGACGCGAAGCGCGCAGAGGATCGCGAACGCGATCAAGTTCGACGGACCTGCCACCCAATTCGGGATGACGAGCGCCTGGCCGATGGAATACAACGCTAGTGCCAAGTACATCGGATGGCGGATGCGGCGATAAACGCCCTGCGTGATGAGTCGATGTCGCTCGCGTACCTCCAGGGTGATCGACCAATTTGTACCAAGGTCAGCGTGCGACCGGTAGAAGAGCCAGAGGCCGATCACCAAGCACATCACACCCGCGACGAGCGGGCCGGTGCCCAGCGCGTACTCAGCGAACGAGAACGCTGGCGACGCGACCCAGATCAGAGGGACGAAGAATCCGACCCATGCGAGAACCAAGAGGCCGGTCTCTAGCGGAGTTTTATAGCTTGTGGCGACTTTGACAATTCGACTCCGGTGCCCGTGCGGCGCTCGAATGGCGATCATCACCAATGTACCTGTGAGCACCAGCGCCTTCGCTATCCACGGATTCATGGCCGAACACCGTCCCTTTCACACCGGACTGCGACTATCGTCAAAGTGCTTCTGTCCGAATAACTCGCTGCAATGCCGGACTCGCAGAACCTCCACCACGCGGTCCTATAGCCAAGGAGTCGGCACTCCCGGACGACGCAGGGCCACCGCTGGAGTTGCGGAGGACCAGCGGAGGAACGCAACGTATTGTCATCGTGCCATCTCCATGTGATTCCCAGCCGACGATAACCTGATTTGCGGCGGCGTAAAGCGAAACTCGAACCGGGCCGCTAGCTACCATAAGAATTGTGGAATCTGTGATTTGCGGTTCGCGAACCGCGTTCATCGAATATGCGGCGTAATACGCAACTGCGTGCAGGGCTGACGCAGTGGGCGCGGCGAGGCCGGAAAGTGTTCCATGGTCGTGCCTGTCTGCGGTGACGTGAGTTTTCGCCTTACGCGCCGTTTCGATGCCCGCGGTTTTGCTGGTAACGTAATGTCTCCACGGTG
>Ga0116135_1000111_pt1 | contig 39739 bp, 30 predicted proteins | sample June2015DPH_20_1_FD_89738 | JGI IMG/M metagenome (GOLD analysis project Ga0116135, IMG submission 89738) | Peatland microbial communities from SPRUCE experiment site at the Marcell Experimental Forest, Minnesota, USA - June2015DPH_20_10 | ecosystem: Environmental > Terrestrial > Soil > Wetlands... | reverse complement strand
GGAGGGAACATAGGCAAGCCGCTCGGCGAAAACTGTATCTCCTCCGGGACAGACTGCGCCTTGCGGATCAGTTCATCGATTGCGGCGCTGAGCGTGAGTCCGCGGGCATGCGCGTAATAGCTGGCAAGCATATGCGTGTCGTCGTTCAAGGTGATGGTGGTTCTCATTCACCCATTTTACATCAATTTGAAAAAATGATGCATCTAATACGCCAATGATGCAGGTTTGTTATATTTGATGCAGAAGACGCAAAACTTGGCCGGTCTATCCCACACCTGTAATGCCCGTCACTCAACTTTCTCCATTTCTTCGCTATTTTCCTGTGTCAATGTCTGTCTCACCCTGCTACAATCCCATCGAAACCTATTCAGCTCGCCGCGTATTTCCTGCTAAGAAACTGGGAAAACCCGCATTTTGTGAGCAATTCAAGGAGCCCTCCCAATGGCCATCGCCGACGACCGCGCCAAAGCCGTAGAACAAGCCCTCGCACAGATCGAAAAACAGTTTGGCAAAGGCTCCATCGTGCGCCTTGGATCCAAGGAGGCCCTTCTCCCCATTGCCGTGATCTCGACCGGGTCCATCAGCTTTGACGCGGCGCTTGGCGTGGGTGGCATTCCACGCGGCCGCGTCACGGAGATTTTTGGTCCTGAGTCCTCCGGCAAGACCACGATTACCTTGCAGGTGATTGCAGAGGCGCAACGGTTGGGCGGTTTGGCGGCCTTTGTTGATGCCGAGCATGCCCTGGACCCAGGCTATGCCAAGAAGCTGGGTGTCGATGTGGACAACCTGCTGGTTTCTCAACCGGATAGCGGTGAGCAGGCCCTCGAAATCACGGAGGCACTCATCCGTTCCGGCGCAGTCGATGTGCTGGTAGTCGACTCGGTGGCGGCTCTCGTCCCCAAGGCTGAACTGGACGGTGAGATGGGCGACTCCCACATGGGCTTGCAGGCCCGTCTCATGTCGCAGGCCCTGCGCAAGCTGACTGGCACCATCTCCAAGTCGCGTACCGCGCTCATCTTCATTAACCAGATCCGTGAAAAGATCGGGGTCATGTTCGGTAACCCGGAGACCACCACCGGAGGCCGTGCTTTGAAGTTCTACTCCTCGGTCCGCGTGGACATTCGGCGCATTGCGGCCATCAAGGAGGGCGATGCGGTTACCGGCAACCGCACCAAGGTCAAGATTGTGAAGAACAAAGTCGCCGCGCCCTTCCGCGAAGCTGAATTCGACATTCTGTATGGAGAGGGCATTAGCAGGGAAGGCGACGTGCTGGATCTAGCCGTGGCCAACAATATCGTTGAAAAGTCGGGTGCCTGGTATAGCTATGCCGGCGAGCGGATTGGCCAGGGACGCGAAAACACCCGCAGTTTCCTTAAGGAAAACAAGGATATCTTCGCGAAGATGGACGCGGAACTGCGCAAGAAGCTGAATATCGGAGCAGTCAAGGCCGATATTCCCGAGGTTCCGGCTGCTGGGCCTACGGAAGCCAAAGAAGCTGTGCGGCCGCGGCGGGGATGAGCTGAATTATGCGCCGCTCTCCGGGGATCGAGTCACCGCCGGGACGCGGGCTCTCATCTACGCTTAGCGGAGTTTTGCGGCTTGCCAGATGGCGTGTTTCTCCCGTCTTTCTGTACCGACGGTACAGACCCTTTTGGATCCATGTTTGGCAGCGTCGGGTTTTCCGCGGAGAAATGCGAACTTGCCCATCGGGCTAATTGAGCCCGAAGGTGTTTCCTCTCGAAAAGAAATAGACACGTGATCAGAAGCAACGCTACGCCGCTCACCGAGCGGCCTGCCACCACGTCGCCGGTCGTACTCCAATCGACCAGAACCTGCACGTTGCCATGCGGGACGGGGACGGCCATCAAGCCACGTTCCCGCTCGGCTATCGCCCTCACCGGAACGCCATTCACCTTGACGCTCCATGCCGGGTAGTATCGCAGCCGCAGGATGAGGTATCCGGCGTGAGCAGCAACGCCCTTGAACCATTTCTCTTCCGGTGTGTCCCTGGAAGTTCCATGGGCTGACAAAAGGCCAATCAGGGATAATTCTCTCCAACCTGCACTGTCGCAGCTGGCGGGGTCACCGCGCCATGCGGGCACGAAGGCGACTCCTTCAGGAACTGAAGCACCTGGAAGATTGTTTAGCAGACAGGCGTCAGGCACAATTTGCATGTTGGGATGCGTGAAGGGGGACTGGCGAGGGTTTCCAAAGCTGTCAAGCATTGGGTTCCCTTCGGAATCGACGAGCAGACTCACCACTGGAAATCGGATACCGGGAGGTGCGTACTCGGGTTTTCCAAGCACGCCGATGTGCTCCCTTGCCGCGTCCACGAACGCGGTCACCGCTGATCCGCATTCGACGAACCACCACCGCGGCGCTGCCAGGCTGATTGCCACGAAAACAGCCGCACAAGCGGCAATCACGATCTGGCGCAGGGCTTTTCGGTCGAACCAGACGGCAGCGGCGAAAGAGATAGCCATCGGTGATTCAAGCACCACGAGCCAGCGCCAGGGAAACTGCAGCAGCCGCAACTCCGGCAATCCATTCCAGAAGGGCTGCGAAATCGGGAAGAGCAGAAACAGAACTGCAGGCGGTATGAGAGCCATGGGGAGCCACCATTTACGCTCCCCAGGCACGACTCGGCGAATACCGGCAATCGCGCCCCCGACGAAAGCGATCGCGAGCATGGCGACAGCGACAATTGAGGCCAGATGAAGCGAGGCGTCGTGTGTCACCATGAGGGGATCGGCATGACGGGCAAAGAGCCAGCTGTTTTCCACTGCATAATTCAAGGGGTTCACGACATTCTGGATGCTGGCCCAGTTTTTCTCCCAGATCGCGGGAATCAGATAAATTGATGCCAACCCCATTCCCCCGAGTGTGCTTGCTGTGGCACGCGCCACTGGCACCATCGATTTCTCAATGAGAACGGAGGCCAAGGCGAGAGCAGCCAGCAAGTAGCCGGCCATGATGCCCAGCGGGACGTTGCTCAGCCAAATTCCCGCAATGATGAAGGCAAGCGGCGCCGCCGAGCCGTCGAACGTTCGCTCCCAGAAAGTGCCTGAAGGATTTCGCCTTCGCAGGGCAAAGAGGAGGAGCAGGGGTATCCAGAACCCGCCCGTCATCTCGGCGAAATCATTGCGTGTGTAGACGCTGAACAACACGTAGCCGAAGAAGATTGCAGCGCAGCCCGCTAAAGTTGCCGGGCCATCTTTCATGACCTCCATGGCGAGTTTGCGATTGGCCAAACCGGTTGCGGTCAGCAATAGAATAAATGCCGCGATGGGAACAAAGCTCCACGGCAGGAGAGCGCCCAAAATAGCTCCGCCCATCCAACTGATGGGGGGGTAAAACACAAATTTAGGTTCGCCCGCTTCGAAGTTTGGACTATTGGCCCAATGCGGGTAAAGGATACCCATCGACATGCTGTGCTCGGCGTCAATCCAGGAAATAAAGTGGAAGCCGAAGTCGCCATTGCAGGAGGGACCGTGCACGAGGAGCGGGCTTACCGCGATCACTGCGGCCAACAAAATAATGGCCGGCCCCGCGAAACGACGCATACGAGGCGAAGGGCTGATCGCAGTCTTTGATCCCTTGTCCCGGCGCGGTCTGCTCAAGATTGGTCCTCCATCGGAAGCGATGTCAGCATCGCGAAGTCATCATGTCAAATGCGCGCGTGCATTCTCTATGGGCCGGACTATTCCCGTCAGTCGAAGTTTGTTTATAGGGCTGGTTCTAGAATATCGCGCTCGGGAAGATAGACGGACGCGAGCGGTCCTTGAATCGGCTGGGGGCGCCGAGATTTGTGCGACGGCTGGCACACAATACCTGTCGGAAGAAATCAGGGAGATGGAGATTGAGTCGATTTGGTGTAAGCACGCGCGAGCGGGGTTGCTTCTCACCCTAACCCCAAGAACAGATGCATGGCGAGATTGGGGCATCAGAGCAAATCCTGAGAAGGTGTGTCCTCTGGGGCGTTGAGCAAGGTTGCCTTTCCCTGATGGTCGCGTCAACTTCAGTATTGTGGTTTCGGGTTACAGCATCTCAGGATTTGCTGTAGCCACCTGGGGTGGGGCAGACGCTTGCTATCCCGTCGCAAGGGGTTCGTGCTTCCCATGCCCCAGAAGCGACGCCCTTGGCCTTGCTCAGGGCAGGCCCGGGGGTAGCTATTCATACTGCGACAGCCAAGGCGAGCAACCCGCCTGCTCTGACCGACGAGTTACTGCTTCTGTGGTGCTGGCGCATTCCGCGGGACGCTGCTTTCCGGCGGAGGGGTCATGGCGTTCACTGTTGTTGCCAGAAAGCTTCCGTCCCTCACGGCGCCTTCCACCCGGACCGCGTCGCCTACCTGGATATCACCCAGCGTGATTGGCTCGCGGTGCTTGCGGAAGGTGGTGTTCTCGTCGGCGACAAAGGTGCGCGGGGCATTGTCGTTTACGCCCTGGATGGTCACCTTCACACCGTCGATTGCGGTCACTTTGCCTGCCAGCCAGGTCTTGCCGTAGTTGGCCTGCATCTCGCGCATCTGTTTGGCGCGTTCCGGGTCAATCTGGATTACGGTGACGGCTCCGACGGACTTGGCCGCGGCATCTATCTCGCCCATGGCAGCGATCGCGTCACCGACCTTAATGTCTGTTGGCTTGATGGGGGTCGGAGGAGTGCGCTCTGCGCCTTCACCACTACCGCCGCGCTGGCCTGCGCCGGCCGCCTGCTTGAGGATGCGCGTGTTCACGCTGTAATGGATGATGTAGGTCTCGCCGTTTTCGGTCTTGATGGTGTAATGGTCGGCAGCGACTTCAGTGACCGTTCCCATGGTGCCTCGTCCGCCCATCATGCCACCAAATCCTCCGCGGCGCCCCTGGCCAGATTGCTGTTGTCCTGTGGGAGGCGCGCTGCCAGGATCCTGTGCGGCTAGAACTGCTGTCAGGGCAAGAGAGGAGAGAAGGACGGATAGCAAACGGGCTTTCATGGCAGACTCCACGGGCGCAACGCGGCAAAACCGGGCCCGCTGGTGCAGGCCCATGGAGATAGACGTTTGAAAGTTCCTGGAAGACTACGGAGGTGCTGCTACTGGGCGTGCTGGGCGGCGAGAAGCTGCTCGAAGGCCGGCATGCCGCGCAGAATGGCGAAGTCGTGGTCGGCCACAATCTTCTCCGGGCTGGTAAACCCCTCGTTGAGCGCCATACGCAGATACTCTATTGCGCACTCGTTCTGGCCCACGCGCGCGCAACCCCGTGCCATGTAGTAGTTGAGCGCGCCCCGCTCCTGCGCGGAGGCGGGATTTTCGACCTTGGGATTGGCATTGCTCTCAAAGATATTCGGATCGAGTGCCAATGCTGCCTGGTACAGTTCCCATCCCTTTCGGTACTTCCGCTCGGTGAGCAGGGTGGTGCCAAGATTCTTGTGAATCAGCGCAGACTTGGGATCGTACTTGAGCGCCTTGCGGTAAAGGCGCTCGGCCGCGCCGTAGTCCTTCTGCGAGTCAAAGACCGTGCCAAGGTTGTTGAGCACATGGGCATTCCTGGGATTGAGCTTGAGCGACATCTGGTAGCAGCGGGCCGCATCTTCCAGGTTGAACATCATCTGGTAGGCGATGCCCATTTTGTTCCACACATCTGCCGAGTTTCTCGGAGCCTTTTTGTAGGCCTCAATGGCCGCCTGGTAACGCTGGTGCGCAATCATCGAGTCGCCAATGTCTTCAGCGGTGGGCTGGAAATGCGCCTGGACGGTGGCTGCCTGGGCAATCGGGCTGGGCGGCGCGGTTTGCGGAGGGGCCTGGAAAGAGGATGCCGCGGACGCGGCAAAGCCCTGGGTTGTGATGGTGAGCGCTGCGAGGGCTACAAAAACGGCCGGCACCGAGAGGCGTCGTGAGTTGAAGCTGCTCATATTCCCTCCTGCTGAAGGAATTGGTTGCACACTATCATGCACCTTTTCGACGTCATTTGCACCAAATGGTTGACGCGCCTTTTCGGCGTCAGACGAGGTATACCGGTCCAGGAGCAGGAAAAAGCCCGCTTCAAGGTACACTTTTCGCAGCGCGGAGGCCGAAAATGAGCACGATTTCCCAATCACCGACCACCCGATGTATCGACGTTGACCGGATCGCCGGCAGGTTCCGGGCGACGCGGCGGCGCACGCTGTCTCTGTGTGAACCGCTGACTCCCGAGGACATGATGGTGCAGTCGACACCCGAGGCCTCACCGGTGAAGTGGCATCTGGCCCACACCGCATGGTTCTTTGAGTCGTTCATTCTAAGAGAGTTTCTTCCCGGCTATCGTGTGTTCAATGCGGATTTTCAATGGCTATTTAACAGCTATTACGAGACCCTTGCGAAGTTTCCCGAAAAGAGGCTGCGGTCGTCGTTTTCGCGGCCGGGTTTGGACGAGGTCCTACGCTACCGCGAGCATGTGGATGAGGGGATTGATCGGCTGCTGGCGGGGAGTCCTGAGACCGAGGCTCTGAAGCTTATTGAACTGGGCGTGAATCACGAGGAGCAGCACCAGGAATTATTGCTGACGGACATTTTGCACGCGTTCTTTACCAATCCGCTGCGGCCGGTTTATCTGAGCGAAGAGACTTCGCCGGCCCCGCGGTCTCAAAATCAAAGTCACGGGCACCCACAAGGAATGGGGTTCAAGGAGTTTTCCGGGGGCCTGCAGGACATTGGATACGGTGGAGAGGGATTTTGCTTTGACAATGAGGCGCCGCGCCATCGGGTATGGGTTGAGCCTTACTCGCTGGCTACGCGGCTGGTGACCTGCGGGGAGTATGCGGCGTTCATGGAAGACGGCGGGTACCGGCATCCCGAGTTCTGGTTGTCGGCGGGGTGGGCGATGGTGAAGGCTAGCGGCTGGCGGGCGCCGCTTTACTGGACAAGCGAGAGCGGAGACTGGAGCTTGTTCACGCTGCGCGGAGAACAGCCGCTGAAGCGAATGGAGCATGCGCCAGTAACCCACATCAGCTATTTTGAAGCCGATGCGTATGCGCGATGGGCGGGACGGCGGCTGGCTACCGAGTTTGAGTGGGAGGCAGCGGCGGAGGGATTGGCGGTTGAAGGGAACCTGCTGGAATCGGGACGGTTGATGCCAGTGGCGGCGACGGAAGGGGTCAAGAAGCAGAGCGGGACGCAGTTCTTTGGGGATTGCTGGGAGTGGACGGCGAGCGCGTACCTTGGCTATCCGGGCTACCGGCCCGCAGCGGGCTCTCTGGGTGAGTACAACGGCAAGTTCATGAGCGGGCAGATGGTGCTCAAGGGCGGGTCGTGCGTGACGCCGGCGGCGCATATTCGGGCGAGCTACCGGAACTTTTTTGCGCCGGAGACGCGGTGGCAGTTTTCCGGCATCCGGCTCGCTTCTTAAATGCGACGAATATCAAGTAACGTTTGCAGAACCAGCGGCATCCAAGGCAAAGAATGACGAAGACCGCTCCGCAGGATACAAGCACACAAATTGATGGCCAGATGGCTTCGGCGGTCTGGGAGGGCCTGACGGCGACGCCCAAGCGGTTGCCGGCCTGGCTGTTTTACGACGAGGCCGGGTCCCGGCTTTTCGAGGAGATTACCGAGCTTCCCGAGTACTATCTGACGCGCACGGAGCGGGGGATTTTCTCCGCTCACGCCGGGCAGATGATCGCGCGGGCAGCGGAGGGCCAGCCGCTGCGGATTACGGAACTGGGCGCCGGCTCCGCGGATAAGACTCGTCTGCTGCTGGCGGCAGCGGTGGCGCACCAAGGTGCAGTGATCTACGAGCCGGTGGACGTCTCAGCGAGCGCACTCGATGCGGCGCGGGAGCGGATCGAACAGGAGTTCGACGGGGTAATGGTATCGCCCCGGATAGCTGACTATACGCGTGGAATTGAATACGGCACAGCCGAGGCCGGCGAGCGGCGGCTGGTGCTCTATATCGGGTCGAGCATTGGGAACTTTGAGCCTTGGGAGGCGTCGGAGTTGCTGGAGCGGGTATGGGCGGAACTCAATCCGGGAGACTGCCTGCTGCTGGGGGTGGACCTGGTTAAGGAGGACTCGCTTCTTTTGGCGGCTTATGACGACCTGGCCGGGGTGACGGCAGCCTTCAACATGAACCTGCTGGAGCGACTGAATCGCGAGCTTGGCGCGGGCTTTGACATGGAGGCGTTTGCGCACCGCGCGGTCTGGAATCCGGCTGAGTCGCGGATTGAGATGCACCTGGAGAGCACGGTGGAGCAGACGGTTCGGTTGGAGGGGCTGGAACTCGAGGTGGATTTTGCGGCGGGCGAGAGCATCCATACCGAGAACAGCTACAAGTACCGGCCGGGGCAGGCGGAGGCGCTGCTTGAGGCGTCGGGCTTTGAGCCGGTGGAGAGCTGGACGGACGAGCGCGGCTGGTTCGGGGTCTGCCTGGGACGAAAGAGTAGCTGCTAGCTTGCAGCTTTGGTCTTGCTGGAGCGGGCATTCGGGTTTTGCGCATATTGTGCAAATATCTCGCAAAATTCTCTCCAAACAATCATTTATTTGCTCGATATAGTCACTTTGACGTGCTATTGTCAGTGCCACGTTGAGACTCCACTCGAAGGATCAATCCTATGAACAAACATTTTTCCCGCCTTCTGACACTTGCGACGCTGGCAGTTCTTCCCGTTGCGTTTGCCGGTGCGCAAGTTGTTCTTGCTCCCGATACGCCGCAGGTCGGCTCATTGAACCCGGTCACGGCCGAGCCGCTGGTTCCCCGTCCCACAACAAAGCCCTGCACGGTTCAGCTATTCAGCAACCTGGAATTTGCTGACTTCAACGCTAAACCCTATTCCTATGCGCCGCCGGCGAACTGCCCGGGACCGTGGGCCAAGGTGGTGTTTACTGCGGACTTTACCGTGACGGCCGGTATCCAGTACGACCGCACGGCATCGTTCTACCTGGGGGATGCGAGCATTTACTACGGCACCACGTCTGAGCCCACTTCGACCCTCAGCCCTGACTGGCACGTAGAGCGCGATGTCACGGATCTGTCCTACATCTTCAGTTCAACGCAGTCTGGCCAGGCCATTCTTGGCAACTTTGTCGGCGTCTACAACGGCACGGATTACAACGGCATCATCTATGCGAATGCGGCATTGGAGTTTTATCCCGCGAATCGCATGAATCCGGCTCCAGCGGTGCCTGACATTGTGGTTCCCGTGAACGGTCCGGGCGGCAGCGCGGGCACGTTGAATACGACGACAGACACCATTTCGCAGACGCTCAACCTGCCCGAGAATGTGGAGCGGGTTTATCTCGATGTGATTGCGCAGCCGCAGAGCAATGACGAGTTCTACTACTTCAATGTGCCAGACAGCGAGGAAAACAATCTGCAGTCCTACGGCGGCACTGCCTTCCGCGAGACTGAGATCTGGATTGACGGCAATCCGGCAGGTGTAGCGCCGGTTTATCCATTCGTTAACACGGGCGGCATTGACCCCAACCTGTGGCTTCCGATCGTCGCCAACCAGACCCACGACTTCAAGCCTTTCCGCGTGAACCTGACACCGTTTGCCGGGCTGCTGTCTGACGGCAGCACGCACACCGTGGCGGTCAGCGTCTTCAATGCCGATTCCTACTTTCTGGCTACGGCGAATCTGCTGGTCTACCAGGACCACCAGAGCAAGAAGGTGACAGGAGGCGTGCTGGAAAACACGCTTACCGAGCCCTCGCCGGTGCTGACGCAGAACATCAGCTATGACTCGACCACCGGCGAATATACCGGCACCATCAGCGACGACTCGGACCGCTCGTTCGTCATCAAGGGCTATGTCAACACTTCGCATGGACGCGTGGAAACGACACTGGCGCAGAAGATCACCTTCAACAATAAGCAGGAGTTCGACGTGAACCCCGCGACTGAATCGCCGGATATCCAGAATGCCCAGCAGGGCACCACGCTGGATTCGGTGGTCACCACGCAGCAGGGCTGGTCCACTGCGATCGACGAGCAGCACTACTCGTATCCGATTACCGTGAACTTCGCCTATGGCTCGCTCTCAGGCGGTGGTTTGTACGAGAACGTCAGCTTCGACCAGCAGTATCAGCTTACGACTGCCAGCAGTGGCGGGTTTGGTGTTCCGCCGCACTTGACGACGACCTTCGAAGAAACCAAGTCGCAGGACGATCAGGCGGTGAATGCAGCGGGTACTTATACCGATGCGTCGAACGCGTCACAGACTTATCGCACGAACAACTACCCCGGCGGCTGCTATGACGAGACGCTCACGGCGGCCAACAACGTGTTGACAGGCGTGACGCACGGCTGTAAGCACCCCTAAATTTGATTGTTCCTGCACTACCACAAACAGCCTCACGCACCGATTGGCGCGTGGGGCTGTTTGCTTCCCTACGAGCAATCTATCTGTTCTTGTAATTTAACTTGACGGAATCTTTATACTATTTTACTCTAGGCTTGTTTGACATAGGCCTTATGGCATTCTCGAAGAAAACTGAACAACGCGACCTCTTTCGTGGCGCACTGGAGATGATGATTCTCCGGTCGGTGTTGCGTGAGCCGATGCATGGCTACGCACTTGTACAACACATCAAGCAACGGTCGAATGAACTTCTGCAGGTGGAAGAAGGCTCTCTGTATCCTGCGCTTCAGAGGCTGCTGCGGGAGGGCCTTGTGCAGGCGGAGTGGGAGATCTCGGCATCCAATCGCAGAGTGCGCACCTATCGCATCACGTCCGCGGGCAAGAAACACCTGGAGCACGAGATTTCCAGTTTCGAACGAATGCTCGAAGGAATCTCGCTGGTTCTTTCGCCAAATGAATCCTAGGAGGAGTATGCGTTGGCTCAAGCAGCTTGTGACGCGGCAAGGGATTTACAACGATCTCTCCGAGGAGATTGAGCAGCACCTGGCGGAGAAGACGGAGGCACTGATGGCCGAGGGGATGAGCCGCGAGGATGCGGAGCGGGCGGCGCGGCGGGAGTTTGGCAACGTGACACGGATTCATGAGCGCGGACGCGAAGCCTGGATGTGGCCGCTGGCGGAGAGTCTTTGGGCGGACATGAAATTTGCGTTTCGCCAGCTCACGAAGAGCCCTGGTTTTGCTTTGACGGCGATTCTGACCATCGCGCTGGGGATTGGCGCGACGACTGCCATCTTCAGCCTGGTGAATGCGGTGCTGCTGAGGCCGCTGCCGTTCCCTGAACAGGATCGATTGATGTGGCTGAGCCTGCAGGACCATTCGCTGCCGGGGGTTGTGCCGCAGTCAGTGAGCTACCCGGATTACTTTGACTGGCGCGCGCAAAACCATACGTTTGAGTCGATGGCGTCTTACGCGCGGAGCCCGGTGATTCTGCAGCAGGACGGGGACGCGCAACGGATGGATGCGCAGGTGGTGTCGTCGAACTTCTTTCAACTGCTCGGCGTTGCGCCCATGCTGGGGCGGGACTTCAATCTGCAGGATGAGAAGCCTGGAAATCGCGCGGTGATGCTGAGTTATGCGCTTTGGCAGTCGAACTTTGGCGGGTCCAAGAATATTGTTGGCAAGACGATTCAAATGGACGACGAGAAGTTTGTGGTCGCCGGTGTGATGCCGCGCGGGTTCCAGTTTCCGCTGGAGAATCCGGGGCCGGCTCTCTGGAAGTCGATTGCCGACGATGCGGACGGCACGAGTCCGAAGACGGTGCAGCGCGGGTTCAATGTACTGGCGGTGATTGGCAGGCTCAAGACCGGGGCAACGCTCGACCAGGCGAGAGCTGACATGAATTTGGTTGCGGGCAATCTGGCTCGCGAATACCCGGACAACGACAAGCAGTTTTCATCGGCTCTGGTTGAGCCTGAACTCGCGCACATGACGGGCGACGTGCGGCCGGCGCTGCGCATTCTGTTTGGCGCAGTCACGTTGATGCTGTTGATTGTGTGCGCGAACGTGGCGGGGCTGCTGCTGGCACGCGGATCACGACGCCATGCGGAGTTCGCGCTGCGGGCGGCGATTGGCGCGAGCCGCACGGCGATTGTTCGCCAGTTGCTGGTTGAGTCGGTCACGCTGTCGGTGTGCGGCGGGGCAGCGGGAGTTGCGCTTGCATACGGGCTGGTGCAGGCAGCGGAGCGGCTGATGCCGTTGGATATTCCACGCATGAATCGTGCGTCGATTGACGGCAGCGTTTTGCTATTCGACTTGGCAGTTTCGCTGGTGGCAGGCATCGCGTTTGGGTTGCTGCCGGCGTTGCGTATGGCGCGTTCGACGCCCGCGCAGGCACTGCGTGAGGGCTCGCGGACCGTGGCCGGAGTCCGGGGACAGAATCGGCTGCACAACGGATTGGTGATTGCGCAGACTGCCATCGGTATGGTGCTGCTGATTGGCTCGGGGCTGCTGGTTCGCAGCTTTATTCGCATCGTCAATGTTGACCCGGGATTTGATTCAAAGCATGTATTGACCATGCGCGCGGGGGTTTCGTTTTTGAAGATGCAGCACGATCAGCATTTTTTGTTTTATCAACAGATGCTTGCGCGCATTGCCGCTGTGCCGGGCGTAGGGTCGGCATCCGCGGGCTGGCCGCTGCCGATGAACTCCAGCAACGTTACGGTCTCGTTCAACATTCAAGGCAGGCCGATGGCCAAGGGCGACGAGCCGAGCGAGTCACTGGGCGTGATCATGCCGGGGTACTTCGAAACGATGCGTACTCCGCTGATTGCGGGGCGCACGTTTGACGAGCGCGACGGGCTCAAGGGACCGGCGACGATTGTCATCAACCAGGCATTTGCCAAGAAGTATTTTCCGCACGAAAATCCCCTGGGCCAGCATATCCAGGTGCGGGTGGGAGACGACGTTTTCAATTCGCCGATGCGGGAGGTGGTGGGAGTGGTCGGCGACATCAAGCGCAAAGGGCTAACGGCAGAGGCTGATCCGCAGTATTATCTTCCGTTCGCGCAGGCAGTGATCACCAATCCCTACATGGTGATTCGCACCAACGTGGACCCGATGTCAGTGCAAGGGGCGGTGGCTGCGGCGATTCATGAGCTGGACAAGAGCGTGCCGCTTTACCAGGTCTCAACCATGGACGAAATCATCTCGAAGTCCACAGCGCAGCCACGCTTTCAGACGTTCCTGCTGACGGGATTCGCGGCGATTGCTCTGGTGCTGGCGGCAATCGGGCTGTATGGACTGCTCTCTTATATCGTGGTGCAGCGCACGCTCGAGATCGGCCTGCGCATGGCTTTGGGGGCGCAGCGGCGGGATGTGCTGGGCATGATTGTGAAGCGCGGCTTCATGCTGGCGCTGCTGGGAGTGGCTGCGGGCCTGGCTGCCTCGGCCATGCTGACGCGGCTGATGGCGACGATGCTGTTCCGGGTACACCCGTTCGATCCGCTGACGTTTGCAGTGACGTCAGCGCTGCTGCTAGTGGTGGGTGTGGCTGCGAGTAGCGTGCCCGCGTATCGCGCGGCGCAGATGGACCCGATGAAGACGCTGCGGGAACAATAGCAGTGAACAGTGGACAGTGAGCGGTGGACCGTCGAGTGTATGCTTTCCCATCTTCAAAAGTGAGACTTGGACGGCGGGCTAGCTGTTTTCGACGCGGGCTTTGATATCTGAGTACGCTGCTTCAATGAACCTGGTGAGCGACGCGGCGTCTATGGGCATTCCTGGTTTCAGCTTCACATGGCGCATGAATTTGCCGGTGCCTTGCAGCAGGCGGGCCGGATCCGGCAGCGATGCGCCTTGAAAGAAACCCACGTTCACATGCGAAGTGAAGACATTGACGTAGCCGAATGGCGCGTCGCCTAGACATGCGACCGGACAGCCGTCATGCAGGAGCTCACGGACTTCGTCTCCGCATTTTCGCATTACATCAAACCACTGCTGCGCGATGGCGCCCAATTCACCTGCATGCGCTTTCAGCCACGCATCGATGGCGGGATCGCGCTCGACAGCTCCGTTGAGTCGGAACAATACGGTTCTCATCGTCCCTCCATTCTCGGACCTGGTGCCGATGGGGCATCTGCAGTGCGGCGGCCACTTGCTACCCGCTCGCATGGGCTTGGTAGCTTCTCGTCCCTACGCTGGAAAACGCGCAGGCATGGAGCACGTAGTTATTTGAGCTTCCTGCTTTCCCAGGTCTCTGAAGCGAGACCTGGGGCAAGGATTTCATCGATTTTCTGATGCTGGACTGCTTCACTTTGGCGCGTCAATCCGGACGAGGAGAATATCGCGACTGGGGAGTTCAAGCGGTTGATTGTCAGTGAGGTGAACGGTCTTGCCGGTCCAGAGATCTTTGCCGGCCTGCGTGCCGTGCAGGCCGAGTCTCGCCAGGTCCAGATGGAACGGATGGGTGGTGTAGAGGTCGCTGCCGGCATTGAGGATGGCGAGGGCAATGGCTCCGTCCTTGAGCTCGCGGGACCATACTTCCACTTCACCAGAGGTGTAGACGCGGCGGGCCTGGTGTCCGAGCGGATCCTGGTCGATGGCGATGACGTCGTGGTTGGTGAGGATGGACTTGATCTCCGGCTTCATGTGGGGCAGATCGTTGCCGGCGAGGAGAGGTGCGGCGAGCATGGCCCACATGGAGAAGTGGGAGCGGTTTTGGGCAAGGCTGAGCTTGCCGTTGCCGACTTCAAGCATGTCGGGGTCGTTCCAGTGGCCGGGGCCGGCGTAGCTGGTAAGGCCGGATTGTTGCTCAAGGATGTCGTAAATGCGGTCCCAGTTGGGCTCGATGTCGCCGGTGGTACGCCAGAGGTTGCCGCCGAGAGCGGGCGCCCACTCCCAGACCGAATCCCAACCATATTGACAGAGCGAAAGGACGATGGGGCGGCCGGTGGCTTTGAGCGCTTTGGACATCTTGTCATAGGCGGCGATCATGAGGCGCATCTGCGCGGCTTTGTCATGGGGGGCCTGCTTTTCCATCACTGCAGGGATGAAACTGCAGAGATCGTACTTGAGGTAGTCGATGCCCCAGGAGGCGTAGAGTTGGGCGTCCTGCTCCTCGTGGCCGAGCGAGCCCTCGAAGCCGGCGCAGGTTTTGGGGCCAGGCGAGGAGTAGATACCGATTTTGAGGCCCTTGGAGTGGACGTAGTCGGCCAGGGCCTTCATGTCAGGGAATTTGGAGTTGGTGTGGAGGACGCCGTTGGCGTCACGCTGGCCCTCCCAGGTGTCGTCGATGTTGACGTAGATGTAGCCAGCGTCTTTCATGCCGGTGGCGACGATCTGATCGGCGGAGTCGCGGATGTCCTTGTCGGTGACGCGTTCCGCGAAGTAGTTCCAACTGTTCCAGCCCATGGGGGGCGTCAATGCCACCTGCGACTGGGCGGCCGCTTCGGTTGCGAAGGAAATGGAGGCGAGAGCAAGGGCGGCGAGGGAAAGCGAGACGAAGATGCGCATGGAGGGTCCTTTTTGGAAACGATTACAGTGGGAATCTTATCCCTGCAATGGGGGATTCCGCAATTCGGCGGTGTGCGGCTGTGGTTCCGTACGGTAAGCTAAGGAAACTCTGCACAAGGACTTACATTGAAGCTCGACATTCCTCCGGACGAAGTTGTTGCGTTTCAGAGCCTTTGCGGTGACTCCTGACGCGGTGACCGGGCAAGAACATACGATGACGAATCTTGAGATCGAAGACGAAGGGATTGGTGAACAGGCACCTGCAGCTATCTGGCTGAAGGTTGCTGCTTCGCATGACCGGATCTTTTCAGAGCGCAACAAGACGGCGTTGAAGCACCTTGTCATCCGATTGGGAATCGCCGGGTTTGCGATTCACCTTCTGATGATCTATCTGGCCAAAACGCTCCCGCATCCGCCTGCGCTGATTGCCGGGGCAGGCGAGAACTACCTGGTCGCCATCTCGACTCCGTTCAACTTCATTCTGTTTTACGAAGTGGTGACGCTGATTGGGGCGCTGCACGAGTCGACTACGAAATCGATCGCTTACCAGTTTGAAATTGTTTCGCTGATCTTTATCCGAGAGGTCTTCAAGGATATTGCCGAAGCGGCGGAGATGGTGACCAAACACACGCTGACGTGGGAAGCGCTGCCGCTGTTTGTGGATATGTGGGCGGGGTTTCTGATGTACCTGCTGGTGGCGGTGTTTCAGCACGTGGCCAAGGGAAGCACCGCGCAAATGGGCGAGGGTGCTCCTTCGCTGGCACGGATGCGATTCGTCGCGCAGAAGAAGGGCGTGGCGCTGGGCCTGGGCGCTCTGCTGCTGACCATGGCGGCCTACAACATTGGGCTGTTCGGGATGGACGTGGTTCGCGATGCGATGACCGGACAGACGGGGACGACCCACGTGACCACGTTCTATAACGATCTTTTCACGGTGATGATTTTTACCGATGTGCTGGTGCTGATTCTGTCGATTGTGGTTTCGGGGCATTACGAATTTGTGTTTCGCTCGGCGGCGTTTGTGGTGTCGATTGTGCTGATTCGGTTTGCGCTGACGGAGGGGTATCCGTATGGCGCGCCGCTGGCGATTCTGGCGATGGTGTTCGGGATCCTGGTGCTTGTTGTGTTTAATTACCACATGCGGATACATGAAAAGACAGCTGCCAGCTCTTAGCTTCTAGCTGCTGGCTCTGTATTGCAGGCGTCAACGCTGGTGGTCTCCGGGCGAGTGATTGCTGCGAAAGAGGAATTGGAATTGCGATGAGTACCGGCGAAGGAAATGTGACTGCGCTGTTTCTGGAGTTTTCGCAGCGAAAGCTGCTGGACCATCATTGGCCGCGGCTCAGGGCAAGTGTGGAAGTACTGACCGAGGAGCAGGTGTGGTGGCGGCCGAATGAGGCTTGCAACAGCGTGGGGAATCTGATTCTTCATCTGAACGGAAACGTGCGGCAGTGGCTGGTGGATTCGTTTGAGAGGCGCGAAGATAAGCGCGATCGGCCCGCCGAGTTTTCGGCTGAGGGCGGGATGACGGCGGCGGGATTGCTGGAACGGCTGGGTGCGACGATGGACGAGGCGCGGCGGGTGTTGGAGCAACTCACTGAGGCCGATCTGGTTGCTCCGTATGAGATTCAGGGCTATCACGTGAGCGGGCTGGAGGCGGTCTACCAGGTGGTGGAGCATTTCGGGCTGCACTACGGGCAGATTGCGTACATCGCCAAGAGCCTGAGCGGAAAAGATCTTGGATTCTATCGAGAATTGGATAAGACGGGCCGGGCCTCGCAATAAAGGCGCGCTTCAAAGATTTTGAAAGCGCAATCGCTCATCCTCATTTCGAAAACCACTGGATTATTCGGAGGTCCTACCATGCACCCTGCGAAGCTTCTGCTCCGTATTCTGTCGATTGGACTGTTGTCCTCGTGCGTTCACGCCCAGGTGGCAGCGCAAATGCCGCCTCAGCCGATGGCGAAGGAACTGGATGCGATCTTCAACTCGCGCACGTACAGCAGCAAGTCAGTGCAGCTGGCGTGGCAGAATGACGGCGATAACTACACCATTCTTGAGCCTGCCGCGAATGGCAAGGGCACGGACATTGTTGCTTACGAAACGGCGACCGGCAAGCGCACAGTTCTGATTGCTGCGGCGCAGCTTGTGCCTGCAGGCAAGACCGATCCAATCAACATTGAAGAGTATTCGTGGTCGGCGGACCGGAAGAAGCTGCTGGTCTTTACGAATTCAAAGAAGGTGTGGCGGCAGAATACGCGCGGCGATTACTGGGTCTTCGACAGCGCGGTAAGTGCGCCAGCGGACCGTCTGAAAAAGCTGGGAGGCGATGCTCCGGAGTCGACGCTGATGTTTGCGACGTTTTCACCGGATTCGACGCACGTGGCCTGGGTGCGCGCGAACAACATCTACGTGGAAGAGCTGGCGACCGGGAAGATTACGCAACTGACGTCGGATGGATCGTCGGACATAATCAACGGCACGTCGGACTGGGTGAGCGAAGAGGAGCTTGATCTGCGTAATTGCTTCCGCTGGAGCCCGGACAGCCAGTCGATTGCGTATTGGCAGTTCGACCAGTCAGGAGTGGGTGAATACACGCTGATCAATGACACGGAAGCTGAATACCCGGTGACGTTCAAGTACAAATATCCGCAGCCCGGAACGACGAACTCCGCTGTGCGTGCGGGTGTTGTGGCCGCGAATGGCGGCCCTACCGAGTGGATCAAACTGCCGGGTGATGCGCGCAGCCACTACATTGCGGAGATGGATTGGGCTGGCAATTCCTCCGAAGTCATGGTTGAGTACATCAACCGCCGGCAGGACACGAATGACCTGATGCTGGCGAATGCAAAGACAGGCGAGACTCGGCTGTTCTTTGAAGACAAGGACAAGGCATGGGTTGTTCCTTCGCCGCTGGATTGGATTGAGCAGAATGGGGCGGGTAAGAGTGCGGACCTGTTGTGGATCAGTGAGCGCGACGGCTGGCGTCATGCGTATCGCGTGGATCGGAAGACTGGGCAGGCGCGACTGATCACCAACTTTCAAGCGGACTTGATTGAGAAAGTCGCGATGGATGTGAAGGGAGGGTGGCTCTACTTTCTGGCGTCGCCTGGCGATGCGGTGCGGCAGTATTTGTATCGATCGCGGCTGGATGGGCAGGGCGTGCCGGAGCGCGTGACACCCCCGGCTGAGCCGGGGATGCACTATTACGGTATTGCGCCGGATGCGCGATGGGCGCTGCATGCCTTCAACAACTCGACGCGGCCCACCGATATCGAGATAGTGAGCCTCCCCGATCACAAGCCGATCAGGATGCTTGTCGACAACTCCGAGTTGAAAACGAAGGCAGAGCCGCTGCTGAGATCGACGAAGGAGTTCATGCAGGTTCCGGTGGCGAACGGCGTGACGCTGGATGGGTGGATGATCAAGCCTCCGGATTTCGATCCGGGCAAGAAATATCCCGTGCTGGTGTATGTTTACGGTGAACCAGCGGCGATGACGGTGCGCGACAGTTGGGACGGCGGCCTAGGGTTGTTTTTTGACGCTATCGCGCAGCAGGGGTACCTGGTGATCAGCTTCGACAACCAGGGAACACCGGCGCCGAAGGGGCGCGAATGGCGGAAGATCGTGTATGGCGCGGTGGGCGTTCTGTCGTCGGCGCAACAGGTGCAAGCGATTCAAGAGCTGGCGCGCGAACGGAATTACATTGACATATCAAGGATGGCGATCTGGGGTGCGAGCGGCGGCGGATCGAACACGCTCAACGTGATGTTCCGCTATCCGGGAGTGTTCACGACGGGCATCGCGCTTGCGCCGGTGGCCGATGAGAGCCACTACGACACCATTTACCAGGAGCGGTACATGGGATTGCCGGACGAGAACAAGCAGGGCTACCACGATGGATCGCCGATCAGTTTTGCCGCTGGACTGACCGGGCATTTGCTGATGGTGCACGGATCCGGCGACGACAATGTTCACTACCAGGGGACTGAGCTGTTGATCAACAAACTTGTGGAACTGGACAAACCGTTCGACTTCATGGTGTATCCCAACAGGACCCACGCGCTTTCAGAAGGGAAGGGAACGTCGCTGCATTTGTTCAGCTTGTTTACGCGCTACCTGGAAGAGCATGTACCGCCGGGCGGGGTGACGCAGTAGCACCTGCGATGCGGCAGATGCTCGCGGGAGGCTCGCACTGGCTTGGTTGCGTTTGCGGCAGGAGGAAGCCGCAAATGGAGAGCGTCTGCGCCGCGTCCCAGGACGCGAAGGCTTCATTGGGAGCTTTCCCAGGGCAGCGCTTCGCTTGCCCTGGGCTATTCTCATCCTGTCCCTATGGGACAGGCCCCTGCCCCCTGCGGTACGGCAGACGCGCGCTATTCCTCACAGGGGATTCGTGGTTTCCCACAAATTCCGCGGAAAGAAGCGGAATGGATGGGGCGCGCGGCAAAAAGCAAGGGCAAGAGCAACCGCAGGTCCTTCGACTCCCTTGGCAGCGCTACGGTCACTTGACAATCTGTTTTTGCCATTGCGCATGATGACCGCATCCTTGAATAGACTTCTGACTCCCAGGCTACTTGAGCGAGCCCATGTCGATGACGAAGCGGTATTTCACGTCTTGCTTTAACAGGCGCTCGAAGGCTTCGTTGACCCTTTGAATTGGAATAACTTCAACATCCGAGACGATGTTGTGCTGGCCGCAGTAGTCGAGCATTTCCTGGGTCTCGACCATGCCGCCGATCATGGAGCCGGCGATGGAGGCGCGGCGAGCGATCATGTTGAAGATGCCAAATGAGGATGGCGTATCGGGCAGGCCGACGAGGCACATGGTGGCATCTTTTTTCAGCAGGACGATGTAGTCGTCGAGGGAGTGCGGTGCGGAAACGGTGTCGAGAATGAAGTCGAACGAGTTGGTGTGAGCCTTCATAGCTTCAGGGTCGGTGGAGAGGACCACTTCGTCGGCGCCGAGCTTGAGCGCGTCGTCCTTCTTGGGCAGGTTGCGAGTGAACTGCACGACATGAGCGCCGAAGGCGTGAGCAAACTTGAGCGCCATGTGGCCAAGTCCGCCGAGTCCGACGATGCCGACCTTCTTGCCTGGACCAACCTTCCAGTGGCGCAGCGGTGAGTAGGTAGTGATGCCGGCGCAGAGCAACGGCGCGACTGCTGCGAGGTTAAGATTTGCGGGCACGCGGTGGGCGAAGCGCTCGTCCACAACGTAATTGGAAGCGTAGCCGCCCATGGTGATGGAGCCATCGACACGGTCGGGCGCAGCGTAAGTGAGCGTGGCGCCTTCCACACAGAAGTGCTCTTCGCCGCTGGAACAGGGAGCGCAGTGGCGGCAGGAGTCGACGATGACGCCGACTGCGGCGATCTCGCCGAGCTTGAACTTCTTGGACGAATTTCCCATCGCAACAACGCGGCCTACAATCTCATGGCCGGGGACCATCGGATAGATGGACTGGCCCCACTCATCGCGAGCCATGTGGAGGTCAGAGTGACAGACGCCGCAGTAGAGGATTTCAATGGCGATTTCAGTGGGACCGGGCTCGCGGCGCGTGAAGTTGAAGGGCACGAGCGGGGACTGGGCGTCGAGAGCGGCATAACCTTTGGAGGATGGCACGAGTGAATTCCTTTCCGGAAAAGTCTACAACAGGAGCGTGGCATCGCATCCGCTGCGGGTTGGCGCTGCTGACGCGGGTTAGTTCCGCTTGCGCGGAGTTAGCACCGCTTAGGCGGAGTTAGCGAGTTTGCATCGGACATTGATTGACTGGGCCTCAGGGGTGTTGGGCGACGGCGACTCTTGGGATGGATTGGAGGTCTGGTACGAACTCGATTTGTTTGAAGCCGGAGGCGGCAAGCAGGGCTTCGATTGACTGAGACTGGCCGTAGCCGATTTCGAGGGCTAGATAGCCGCCGGGGACGAGACCGGTGAAGGCCTGGGGGATGAGGCGGCGGTAGATGTCAAGGCCGTCGGCGCCGGCGAAGAGGGCTAGCGCGGGCTCGTGGTCGCGAACTTCGACGGAGAGCGAATCGCGGTCGGTGGTGGGGACGTAGGGTGGGTTGGAGACAATAATTTCGAATTCTTCTCCGGCTACAGGGTCGAGGAGTTCGCCTTGGAGAAAGCGAATTGCCACTCCGTTGTGTTTGGCGTTTTTCTGGGCGATTGCGAGAGCTGACGTCGACAGGTCGATGGCCGTGATTGCGGCGTGAGGCAGATGGCTGGCTAGCGCGATTGCAATTGCGCCTGAGCCCGTGCCGATATCGACAATGCGAGGTTTGCGGAATTGGTGAGCTAGCGCAATTACCTTTTCGACGAGGTGTTCTGTCTCTGGGCGTGTAATGAGCACATCTGGCGTTACGAGAAACGGAAGGCCGTAGAACTCGGCTTCGCCGGTGATGTATTGGATGGGCTCACCTGTCGCTCTCCGTTCGACCATTTCGCCGTAGTAAATGGCCTCCTCGGTCGAAAGCGCTACTTCCTGATGCGTGATCAGCCATGCCCGGTTCTTATCGAGAACGAATCGAAGAAGAGTTTCCGCGTCCTGTCGAGCGCGTGCAGGGTGAGTGCCGCCGATCAAGCGGTTCCCGGCCAGATTCAGTTGGTCGCGCAAAGAGGGCATGGGAAGCAGCCTTGGAGGATGGCGCACGAATTTCGCTGAGAACTCATTCGAGGGCTAAAGCCCTCTAGCTCACTTATAGCGATTTGCGGCACGACTAAAGTCGTGCCCTTTCAAAGCTCCGACCAGGTTGGGCAAGGATTACGCCGCCTGGCTGTTGTCAGACTTGAGTTGCTCGGCCTGGTAGTGGGCGATCAACGCGTCGACGATGGGCTGCAGGCGGCCTTCCATCACGAGGTCGAGTTGATGCAGCGTCAGGCCGATGCGGTGGTCGGTGAGTCGGTTCTGCGGGAAGTTGTAGGTGCGGATCTTCTCGCTGCGGTCGCCAGAGCCAACCATCTGCTTGCGCTCCTTGGCGAGCTCGGCATTCTGCTTGTCCATTTCGATTTCATAGAGGCGGGAACGGAGAACGCGCATGCCTTTTTCTCGGTTCTTGATCTGCGATTTTTCGTCCTGGCAGCTGACGACGGTATTCGTCGGCAGGTGGGTGATGCGTACCGCAGAATACGTGGTATTAACTGACTGGCCGCCGGGGCCGGAGGAACAGAAGGTGTCAATGCGGATGTCTTTGGCTTCGATCTTAATGTCGACTTCTTCCGCTTCAGGCAGGACGGCGACGGTGATGGCCGAGGTGTGAACCCGGCCCTGGGTTTCAGTGGCGGGCACGCGCTGCACGCGATGGACTCCGCTCTCCCACTTGAGCTGCGAGTAGACGCGATCGCCTTCGATGATGGCGATCACTTCCTTATAGCCGCCGACGCCGGACTCGGAGAGCGAGAGCAGTTCGATCTTCCAGCGGTGCTGCTCGGCGAAGCGCTGGTACATACGGAAGACCTCGGCGGCAAACAGTGATGCCTCGTCGCCACCGGTGCCTGCGCGGATTTCGAGAATCACGTTCTTGTCGTCGTTGGGATCCTTGGGGAGCAGCAGGACCTTAATCTCTTCTTCGAGGACGGGCTCACGCGGGGCGAGCGAGGCGATTTCTTCTTCTGCCATGTCCTTCATGTCGGGATCGGAGAGCATCGCGCGCGCTTCCGCGAGGCCTTGACGGACCTGCTTGAGTTCGCGGAACTTCATGACCGGGGCTTCGAGTTCACGCAGGGCGCGGCCGGCTTTTTGATACTTTTCGTGGTCGGTGATGATCTCAGGCAGGCCGAGCTGGGTGCTGAGCTCGTCGTAACGCTGTTCCATGTGTTCCAGGCGATCAATCATGGTGGTTCCTCTTTTCATAAGGCGCGAAAACGCGCGGCCGGTTCTCTTGAAATTGTGTCGGGAAAAGGGCGGAAAACGGCTGCAGGCGGCGGGCGCCGCTAGAGGAGGGCCGGGATGGGCTGATGGAGAGCCATGGTGCTGCTCTAATTCTACCTTGAAATTCGATGCAGAAGTAACCTTGGCGACTCCCAATTCCGGCCAGGAGCCGAAAAGCAGCTCGGCCGGTGCGCAGCCAGCCACGACGTAGAATCATCGAGTCAGTCCAGGGGCACTACGGTGGGCCAGTGCAGAAAATGTTCCTCATCGCCGATTGCGATACGCGCAGGATAAATCGCCAAGTTACTCTCAAGCGCGAATCCGGGATAGCCAACGGCCGTTGGCAGATCGAAGACTAGCGTAGTTTCAACACTTTGGCCCGGGCCAACTTCGGCATCCAGGCCGGGAAGACGGGGAGTCCCTGCTGCCAAGAGCGCGTCCGTGCCCTCCCTGGAAACCTCGTAAGTCCTGCCGGACCGGTCAATTAACACGCCTATTCGGCCGCGCTCCCGCTGCGTGCGGCCACGCGACCGATTAGTAATGCGGACGTGAACGGAATAAAGGGATCTACCCGCAAGCCTTGAAGGTGTGCGGTTATAACCCATCACCGCGAAGCACATCTCATCAAAACAGCGGTCCTCCCCGATCGCTACAATGTGTTGCGGCGTGCTTAGGGCTACTGCAGTTCCCACTCCCAGGTAAAGGACCCAGGTAACGGCTGTGCATGCGACTAATCGCCCAACAGCGGCCCAACGCCGGCGGAAGAGCGCCACGGCCACTATGACAACAATCGTCGCAGTGGCAAAGACCAGAAGAATCAGAAGCAGATCGTAGATGGACAAGGGTTCTCTCGATGTATCCGTTATCAATATGTCTATTACAGATACATCAAGACAGCGACAAAAAAGCAGGAGCTTTGACTGAGGAGCCGGATTCCGTGACACTTCAAAGCCCAGGGAGCGCGGTCTGGCGCGCGTGACCGAGCGGTTGAATTCCTTCCCAACCGAGACAGAAGATAGCGTGGACGTGGTATACCGGATATGCCATTCATGGAGGCATTTTTTGGAGGAAGCATGAAGCTGATCTGCGGGATCGTTGTGGCGGCGTTGGCGGTGGGAACGGTGTGTTGTGCGCAGGATGCGGCGCTCAAGGGGATTGAGACGAGCGACCTGAACCGGTCCGTGAAGCCGTGCGACAACTTTTACGATTTTGCGAATGGGAGCTGGCGCGCACAGAATCCGATTCCCGCTTCCATGGACCGCTGGAGCCGGCGGTGGCAGGCGGGTGAGGTAAACAAGGACCAGCTGCGCAAGATTCTGGATGAAGTGTCGGCCATGCCGGAGCAGCCCAAAGGCAGCACGTCGCAGCTGACGGGGGATTTTTACGCGGCGTGCATCAATCAGAAGGCTGTGGACGCGGCAGGCATTGCACCGCTGAAGAAGTATCTCGATCAAATTGATGCGATTCACGACGTGGCGGGATTGCAGCAGGAGTTGCGCGATTTGCAAGCGGTGGGTGTGCAGGTCCCGTTCTATTTTGCGGGAACGCAGAATGCGCATGCGCCGACGGACATGATTGCCGATGTGGGCGCTTCCGGACTGGGATTGCCGGACCGCGATTATTACGTGAAGACCGAAAAGCGCTTTGCGGATGCGCGCGCGCAGTACCTTGTTTACGTTGCGAAGATTTTCACGCTGAGCGGAGCTTCAGAGGTGGAGGCAAAGGCTGCGGCGCAGACGGTGATGGCGTTTGAGACGGCGCTGGCCAAGGCCACTCTCGACAACGTGGCGATGCGCGATCCGAAATCGGTTGATCATATTGTGGATGTTGTTTCCCTTCAGGCGATGACGCCGCATTTTGATTGGAGCGAGTTCGTGAAGAGTGCGAGCGTGCAGCCCGGCCCGATCAACGTGGAGCAGCCTGCGTTTCTCACGGAGGTTGAGCGGCAGATCGATTCCACGCCGCTTGCGGATTGGAAGATTTACCTGCGCTGGCAGCTGATCAACAACAGCGCCAACGCGCTTTCAGCGCCGTTTGAGGATGCGCATTTCGAGTTTTACCAGAAGCAACTGGCCGGCGTGGGAGAGATGAAGCCGAGGGGGACGCGATGCGCTGAACAGACTGACGCGCTGCTGGGCGAGGCGCTGGGCCAGGAGTACGTGAAGCGGTATTTCCCGCCGGAAGCGAAGAAGCGCGCGGATGCGATGGTGGCCAACATCATTGCGGCGATGCGCGAGACGCTGGAAGACAGCGATTGGATGACGCCGGCGACCAAGGCGCGGGCGATTGAGAAGATCAAGAACTTCCAGGTGAAGATCGGCTATCCGGACAAGTGGAAGGACTACTCGAGCGTGAAGATCGACCGCAGCGATTATTTTGGCGACACGATTGCGGGGGCTCGCTTTCAGGTGGCGGATAACTGGTCGACGATCGGGAAGCCCGTGGATCGCACACGGTGGAGCATGACGCCGCCGACGTCGAATGCGTACTACAATCCGCTGATGAACGAGATTGTTTTTCCGGCGGGGATCTTGCAGCCGCCGGCGTTCAGCATGAAGTATACCGACGCGGTGAACTACGGAGCGATCGGCGTGGTGATCGGACATGAGATTTCGCACGGCTTCGACGACCAGGGAGCGCAGTTTGATGCGCAGGGCAAGCTGGACAACTGGTGGACTGCGGAAGACCTGGAGAAATTTCACGCGAAGACGGCTTGCGTGGTTAAGCAGTTTGATGGATTCACGATTGACGGGCCGGACAACATTCACATCAACGGGAAGCTGGTGCTGGGCGAGTCGATTGGCGATTTGTCGGGATTGAAGATTGCGTATCGCGCGTTCAAGAAGACGGCGCAGGGACAATCGGATGTGAAGATCGACGGGTTCACGCCGGACCAGCAGTTCTTTATCGCATGGGGTCAGTTCAGAGGGGATGAGACGCGGCCGGAGTCGCAGAAGCTGATGGTGCAGGGCGATCCGCATCCGGTGGCAAAGTACCGGGTGTTGGGGCCGCTGTCTAACTTTCCGCCGTTTGCGGCTGCGTTCAGCTGCCCGGCCGGGTCGCAGATGACGAGGACAGACGCGGATCGGTGCGTGGTTTGGTAGCGCAGTCTTGAAGGAGACGAGCTTGAGCGAGAACAATCCGAAAGGAACCTCTGTCGCGGTGAAGCCGCGAAGGCCGGGTCACGAGCTCCCGTCCGCGACTGCCGTCGACGGATGGCGATACCACCACATTGGGATTCCGACCAATACGCCTCGTCCTGACGAGCGGTACTTGCCCTGGCTCAAAATCTACGTGTCGGGATTTGATTTCTGTCCTTACGGCATTCAGTGGATGCGCTTTGACGCGGATGCGCCTTATCCCGAAGTCATCAAGACCGTGCCGCACGTTGCGTTTGAGGTGGATGATCTTGCAAAGGCGCTGGAAGGGAAGGAGATTCTGACGCCGCCGAATAGTCCGAGCGACGGCGTGATGGTAGCGATGATCGTTCACGATGGCGCCCCGGTGGAACTATTGGAGTTTACGCCGGAATTGAAGTCAAAACTGAAGTGAGAGTGCATTCGGCCTCATTTCTTAGAAGCACTCGATGTGGTCGCAGGCGTTCATCAACGGGACCTGCAGCGATGAGTCGTGCTGCGGATCAGAGTAGATGGTGATGGTGGCCGGCTTATAGTCCTCGGGCTTGGCGGTCATGATGTTGGGGACGAAGGTCTGCGGATTGCGGTCGTAGAGCGGGAACCATGTGCTCTGGATCTCGACCATCACGGAGTGGCCGGCTTTGAAGACGTGGTCGACATCGTGGAGCGAGTACTTGTACTCGTGGATGGAGCCGGCGCGCAAAGGTGTGGGCGTCTCGAAGGATTGGAGATAGCGGCCGCGGAAGATTTCCTCGTTGGTCATGAGCTGATAGCCGCGCATCTTGGGGTCGGGATCGTCGTCGGGGTATTGATCGATGAGCTTGACGACCATGTCGTTGTCGGTGCCGCTGGTGGAGGCGTAGATGTCGGCGAGGACTTCGCCGGTGAGCACGAGATCCTTCTTGAGAACGGGCAGTTTCCACACGGCAACGTCTTTGCGGTCGGTGACGAAGCGCTGATCTTCAGTGAGCCAGTTGAACCACTGCGAGCCCTGGCTGTAAGTGGGCTGAATGGGGCGATGGCGGTAGGGGACGGGGTTGGCTGCATCGCTGACATAGCTGGTGGTGGCGGCGGTGGTCGCGTCGGCGAAGGTGAGTGCGCCTGACCCTGCGAGATGAAGGCTGGTGGGCTGCGATTCCCTGGGCGGGAAGTGAGCATAGTACTTCCAGGTGTTTGAGCCGGTCTGGAAGCTGGCCGTATTTTCAAGATCGAAGCCGGGTGCGTCCTTCAGATAGTGCGCGAAGAACTTGGCTTCTATGCGCTCGCGGAATTCCTTGCCGATGGGCTCGCCGTACTGAAGGTTGCCGAGATGGCGCGTTGTTCCTCCCCAGGAGCCGTGACGCCAGGGGCCGAGGACGAGGAAGTTTTCATGCTTGCTGTCGTGCGGTTCAAGGGTGGAGTACTCGATCTGCGGGCCGAACATATCTTCCTGGTCGTAGTATCCGCCGACGGAAAGCGTGGGGACGGTGACGGCGTTGAGATGGTGCTCGACGCCGCGCGAGGACCAGTAGGTGTCATACGACGGATGTTCGAGGAAGAGCTTCCAGGTGGGCAGCAGCTTGGAGCCAGACTTCTTTACGTCTTCAGCAAAGGAGCCGCGTTCGAGGAAGTAGTCGAAGCCATCGCGGGGCTGGCCGTCTTTATCTTTGCCGTAGCTGACTTCGGTGGACTCCTTGCTGGATTCGAGGCCGATTACGTAGTCGTAGCCGTAGCTTTGACGGAAGGCTCCGTTGTGGAAGAAGTCGTCGCCCATCCACACGTCGATCATGGGGGCCTGCGGAGAGATGGCCTTGACGGCGGGATGGGGATCAATGCCGGCCATCATGGCGAGGAAGCCGGGATAGCTGGTGCCGACGAAGCCGGCGCGGCCGTTGTTGCCGGAGACGTTTTGCAGGAGCCAGGCGACGGTGTCGTAGGTGTCTGTGCTCTCGTCAATTGCCTTGGGCTTCGAGTGGTCGACGTTGGGGCGGCTCATGACGAATTCGCCTTCGCTTTTGTAGCGGCCGCGGATGTCGCCACAGACATAGATGTAGCCCTCGCGCGCGAGCTCGGGACGGCCACCTGAGAATGAGGCGCGGTTGGTGTCGTCGCAACCATAGGGTGTGCGCTGGACCAGGAACGGGAGTGGGCCGGAAATGTCTGCAGGTTTGAGGATGACGACGTGGAGCTTGACGCCGTCGCGCATGGGGATCATGGCTTCAGAGCGCTGGTAGTCATGGAAGAGGTGGTGGACGGGATTTCCGGTGCGGCGGAGGATGGTGTCTTCGCCGGACCCGGTGGAGATGGTGACGATGGGCGTTCCGGCATCGACACTGAATGTGTAGGTAACCTTGGAGTCGGGATAGCCGAATTTGGTTTCGTCGAGCTGCTTTAGCGCAGTGGGAACGAAGCGCTCGGATTCGATGGTGAGCTTGCCGTTGTCGACATAGAAGCTGATGGGTGTGTCGGGCTCGGCTGCGTTGGTGTACTCGCCAGGGAAGGAGTCGATGGAGGGGGCGGAGACCTCATGGGATACACCTGGGTGCGCGATGGGTTCGGAGAAAGCGGGTGCGATGGGGAGCAGGGCGAGAGAGAGAACGGCAAGAGCAAACCGGCGACAAGGCAACGGGGAGACCTCCTCAATGCATGTTCAAGAAAATATCAGGAAGGACGCAGCGAAGCCTAATGGCCATGGCCGTGATGATGATGGCCGTGGCCACCGGCGGCGCTGCTCGCCATTTCTTCGATGGGGACCACGCAGCCGTCGGTCTCGGGGCAGCCCTTGTGTTCGAACTGGATGGTGCTGTGGCAAATGTCGAAGTGGTCTTTGAGGATGTGCTTGAGGTTGAGGAGAATGCAGGCGCTTTCAGACGGGGGGATGTCGTTGATGGTGACATGGCAGGCGAGGGCCCGCGATTGCGAGCCGAGGCTCCAGACGTGAAGATCGTGGACGTTGAGCACTCCTTCGACGGATTCCATGCCGGCGCGAATATCAGGCAGCGAGCAGCCATGTGGGGTGCCTTCAAGCAGGATGTTGAGTGTTTCGCGGACGATGCCGATGCTGGACCACAGGATGAGCGCGGCGATGAGCAGTGAGAGGGCCGGATCGATCCAGTTCTGGCCGGTGAAGAGAATGCCCGCGCCGCCGGCGATGACGGCGGCGGTGGAAAGGGTGTCGCCGGCCATGTGGATGAAAGCCGAGCGCATGTTGACGTCGCGGGCTACGCCCCAGAGCAGGGCGGCGATGACGCCGTTCATGAGGACGCCGGCGGCGGCGACGTACATCATGAGCTTGGGTTGGACTTCGACGGGAGACGACAGGCGATGGAAGGCTTCGACGCCGATCCAGAGAGAGATGACGATGAGAGTGCCCGCGTTGACGAATGCGGCGAGGACGCCGGCGCGCTGGTAGCCGAAGGTCTTGGAGTCGCTGGCCGGACGGGTCTGGAAATAGACCGCGGCGAAACTGAGCAGGAGCGCGAGGAAGTCAGAGGCGTTGTGGCCGGCCTCAGAGAGCAGCGCCAGCGAGTGGGCGCGTAAGCCAAACACGAAGGTGACCACGACATAGGCGAGCGTGGCTACGAGGGAAAAACGAAGCACGGATTGTGTTCGGCCTGCGCCCGGGGAGGCGGGGGCGGCGTGCATGTGCATGGGAATAGTATACCGGGGTGGGGTAGCACCTGCGGCGGGGCAGGCGCTCGCTGTTCACTCGGACTGGCCTGGTTTCCCGCGCTTGCGCCAGGAATTCGAATTCAGGCGGCCACCAGGCGCTGCGCTAGACTGTTGCTATTTATCGATGGAGCTTTATGACGCCCGGTCCCGACAAAATGTGTCTGGCTTACTTTCGCAATGGCACGACTGCGATTGAATCCGGCAACCTTGCCAAAGCCGAGATATGTTTTCGGTTGGGTGAAAAGCAGCTTGACCTCATGGAGCCGGATCTCGCCCGGGACTTTGTGCTCCTGGTGCAGTGCCACTGGAGTCTTTTGCGGAGCCGTCTTGGCAAGTTGGATGAGGCAAAAGAGCTGCATGAGTCGGCGATGACGCTGCTGGACGAAAATGCGGCCCGAATGGAGCGCTTCATTTCCCAGGGGGCGATGGCGAGAATCCTGATGCACCTTCATGAATACCGTCGCGCCGTCCCATTCTGCGAACGCGCGATTCAGCGGCTCGTGAAAAGCAACAGACCGATGGACATAGCAGAGAGTATGGAACGCGCAGCTCTGTGCTACTTCTCGATCGGAATGAAAGATCGCTCAGCGATTCACGCGCGAGCCGCCTTGAAGATTCTTCGCGAGTATCCTGGCGATGCGCGCCTGCCTGCGGTACTGATGCTCCTGGGGAATGGCTTGTACAAGTCTTCTCCCACCGAAGCTGAGAGTCTTTACCGTGAGACGGCGGAGATTTACGAGACCAAGGCGCAACTTGAATTGGCAGTCCCGGTGTGGAGTAATTTGGGAGTTCTCTGCTCGGAACAAGGCCGATACGCTGAATCGCTGGAGTATTACAAGAAGGCCCTGCCTGTCATTGAGCAGTTTTTCCCCAAAGACACGGCTCGCATGGGAAGGCTGCTGAACAACATGGCCCTTAATTATGGGCGGATGGGTGACTTTCCCGAGGCTCACAGGTTGTTGGATCGTGCGATTGGACTACTCAAACTGGAAAAACCTGGGAGTGTTTTTGGACTCGCGTCGGCCTACGGATCACGCGGACTTCTCCTGAAGGATGAGGGGCGCGATGCTGAAGCAGTAGAGATGTTCCGACTCTCCTACGCAGAGCGCAAGAACTCTCCCAGCCCAAATCTTGAATCCATTGCCGACAATCTGGCAGAGGAGATTGCAGCCCTCCAACGTCTTGGCAGGTTGGAAGAGGCTGCCCAGGCAGTAGAGCGCCTGGCATTTGTGAACGCCGAGCGGAATGAAGTCACGCGCGTTGCTCACGATGTTGAAGCCAGGAAGAAAAGAGCTACGAGCAGTTCAAAGCTGCCATGCGCCCATTGCGGCCGCCCCACATTGCCGTTTTTCAAGATCGATGGAGGCGATTTCTTATGCGTGAATTGCTGGCGCGATGAGAAGTCGAAGAGTGACCCGTACTTTGCCTTGAACGAGCGATTGATCCTCCAGGTCTATCATCCGGATGTTGGGTTCGATCGGTTTACGGAGGACGAAAAGGCGATCTTCACTATACGCGAGTTGGTGAATGAGGTTTTGAATGGCGGGTTCCATCAGTATTTCTATAATTCGTCGGGCGTCCGGCATGCGGCTGTTGAAGCAGCTCTCGAAAGGCTCAACGAGCCGGAGGCGCTTGGCCTACTGAGGCGGGCGCGCCAGGCTCTCTTTGCGGGAGTTGAAATTCCAGAGGATACCGCGGAACGGCGAAAGATGATTCCGTTTGCCTTCGATGTCCCCGGCTCGAAGTTTCCCGAATTAGCGGACGAAGAGGGTTCTCGCTTCGCCGAGATCGCAGATGCCCTTGATTCCCGCCTGATGCAGTTCGCAAAGGATGCGGGGCTGGCCGCGTCCGGCTCACACCCAAATGAATGGTAGTTGATCCGTTGGAATCGAAGGGCTGCCAGATTTATCCCCGCCCGGGCCGGAGGTGGCTGAGATCGATAGGGTCGGGGTCGTCGTAGAGATGCTGGGCGGGCAGGCCCATGCGCAGGCCGGACCACTCTTCGGTGACGACGATGCTGTTTTGCGGGTTGCCGGGCTGGTAGCGGGCGGAGCAGGGGAAGCCGGCGCGGACCTGCGCGGGATCAACGACGTCGCTCATGCAGGTGATGTCCTGCGAGCACTCATAATCGACGCCGCCGATGTGGTAGCTGTAGAGGAGCATGGTGAGGGTGCGGACGGGCTCCCTCTTTGATTGTGGGACGGATTCAATCTCAAAGATGTCGAGGAGCATGCCGTCGACTAGCCGGCCAGATTGGGTGAGGAAGTGGCGGCGGCGGCGCTCCAACTCGTCTGGCGTGGGGCGCTTGCGGAAGACGAGCAGCACCGCCAGTATGGCCAGCACAGCGAGGACGAACAGGCCGGCGGCGATCTCCCATTCATGTGCGTTGAGAAGATGCATTGAGTGAGAAGGACTCCAGACTGGACTCCGCGAGATTACCCAAGTCAAGAATACCGCAGGTTGAATCGGGAGTTCCGCATCGCGCGGGATCGGCGGCGGGCTTTCCTGCTGCGATATACTCGTGACTGCATCTCGAATGAGTTCCGGCCTGCCGGACGCTTTATTTCCGGAGGTTTTTTCTTGGCAAAGACGAAGAAATCCGCAAGTTCATCGCAGGCGCAGAATCGTGGGCGGATACGCTCGACGACTGTAATTTGCGTGCGGCGCAACGGCGAAGTGGTGATGGCCGCAGATGGACAGGTGACGCTGGGCGATCACGTGCTGAAGCACTCGGCGAAGAAGATTCGCAGGCTTTACCAGGACAAGATTCTCGCCGGGTTTGCGGGATCGACGGCCGACGCGTTCAGCTTGTTTTCACGATTTGAAACGAAGCTGGAGCAGTACGCGGGCAATCTGAACCGCTCGGCAGTGGAACTGGCCAAGGACTGGCGCACGGACAAGATGCTGCGCAACCTTGAGGCGCTACTGCTGGTCGCGGACAAGGGGCAAACGTTTCTGATTTCGGGATCGGGCGATGTGATCGATCCGGATGAGGCGCTGGCGGCGATTGGATCAGGCGGGAGCTACGCTACGGCCGCGGCCAGAGCGCTGCTGGAAAACACCGAGTTGAGCGCACGGGAGATTGCGGAGAAGGCGATGAAGATTGCCGGCGATATCTGCATCTATACGAATGACAGGATCACGATTGAGGAGTTGAAGTGAAGCAGTGAAGAAGTGAATGAGTGAAGAAGCGCAGCAGTGAAGCAGTGAATGAGTGAAGAAGTGCAGCAGTGAAGAAGTGAATGAGTTAAGAAGTGAAGGAAGTATGGAGTTTTTGGAAACCTAAGAATGGCTATTTATTTACCTGCATCCGCTGAAGAACAGGATCTCTCGCTGGACGAGCTGACGCCGCGCGAGATTGTTACCGAACTCGACAAGCATGTCGTGGGGCAGAGGGCCGCGAAGCGGGCTGTTGCGATTGCTCTCAGGAACCGTCAGCGGCGGCAGAAGCTGCCCCCGGATATTGCCGACGACATTATGCCCAAGAACATCATCATGATTGGACCGACGGGCGTGGGCAAGACGGAGATTGCGCGGCGGCTTGCGAAGTTGACCAATTCACCATTTCTGAAAGTGGAGGCTTCGAAGTTTACCGAAGTTGGTTATGTGGGGCGCGATGTGGAGTCGATGATTCGCGACCTGGTAGAGATTGCCATCGACATGGTGAGGGAAGAGCGGCTGGAAGAAGTGGAAGACCGCGCGGAGATGAATGCCGAGGAGCGGTTGCTGGATGTGCTGCTGCCTCCTCCGCCAGCTGCTGCGCCGGCTGCCGAGGGGCAGTTGAAGCTGCCTGAGACGGATAGCTATCAGCGGTCGCGGGAAAAGCTAAGACAGCAGTTCCGCGAAGGCAAGCTCGACGACCGGATGGTTGAGATCGATGTGCGCGATCGCGGGACGCCGCAGTTCGGAATCATCAGCAACCAGAACCTTGAGGACATGGAGATGAACCTCAAGGACATGCTGCCGAACATTTTTGGTGCGGGCTCGAAGAAGCGCAAGATGAAGGTGGCAGATGCGTTCGACTACCTGGTTCAGGAAGAAGAAGGCCGCCTGATCGACATGGACGCGGTGAACCGCACGGCGGTGGAGCGCGTTGAGTCGAACGGCATCATTTTCCTGGACGAGATCGACAAGATTGCCGGGCGCGAGGGCGGACACGGACCGGACGTTTCGCGCGAGGGCGTGCAGCGCGACATATTGCCCATCGTGGAAGGAACGACGGTGAACACGCGCTACGGTATGGTGCGTACGGATCATATTTTGTTCATTGCGGCCGGCGCGTTCCATGTTTCGAAGCCGAGCGATCTGATTCCGGAACTGCAGGGACGGTTTCCGATTCGCGTGGAGTTGCAGTCGCTGACGGTGGATGATTTTCTGCGGATTCTGACGGAGCCGAAGGCATCGCTGACCAAGCAGTATTCGGCGCTGCTGGAGACTGAGGGAGTACGGCTGGAGTTTGCTCCGGAGGCCTTGCGCGAGATGGCCGAGTTTGCGTTCAAGGTGAATGAGCAGACGGAGAATATCGGAGCGCGGCGGTTGCACACGATTATGGAACGCGTGCTGGAGGATGTGAGCTTCCTGGCGCCGGATGTGGCGCGGCGCGCGCCGGACGAAGAGCAGGCCGCGGCGCTGAGCGAGGCGATCAAGGCGGAGTCGTCGACGCCGCTGCCGTATTTGGAGCGCACGACGGCGTCGGGGCCGGAGAAGGTGTTCCTGATTGATGACGGGTATGTAAAGCAGATGGTGGCGTCGGTGGTGAAGGATCAGGATCTGAGCAGGTACATACTTTAAAGAGATCAGAAATCGAAGTTTCAGAAGCTGGACCAGGGGCACTTGGACGGCATTATTTGACTTACGTTTCGTCATGTATCAGTATTGCTGCCATGCAAACACTCAATCTTTCCGGCTCAGATAAGAAGAGTGACGGAAGACTAAAGAGCCTCTTTTGGCCAAGCGTCGAAAATGCCTGGGATGTGGACTACCTGGGTCAGCAAGGCTTTTGGATCTGCCTGATCATCGGCGTTCTCAGCTTGGCCCTGATCGCGATTACTGCCTCTTTCGTCCCGAATTCTGCTGGTCGCTTTGTGACGCTGGCGCTCGGTACGGTGATCTTCTTCGTCTATCTTGTCGGCGGAATGGGAGTGCGCGAATCCAGTTGGCCCGCCGCGGCCATGGTTTTCACGGTCTATGTGATCAACCAGTTGGGGTCTGGCAGGGCACCCGGCGTTCTTTTCTTCATCATAGGTGCTGTCTTGCTCTCAAACGTCCGCGCAACGTTCATAGCTTCACGTTGGAAGCCTTTGGCCGAGGGCGAAGATCGTCCGATGCGTTTCAATGAGACACTTCGTGATAAGTTGGCGGATCAACTGCCGCCAAAAGCGTGGCCGATTCTGAAGATTCCTTTTTTCATTGCGGCTTCGTTGATTCTCATGTTCCTCCTCTACGTGTCGATAGTTGGCGTGACGAACAAGCGCGTCAACCCTCCACAGGATGAAAATTCTGTCCCGTCCGCAGTAGTCGAGCCCTCGAAGACCAACTGATAGCTGACCGGACTGATCTTCGTTTGCGCTAGGCGAACTCTGTCTGATACGTTTTTCTCGTACCTCGGTAGCCCGCGGCTGGATGTAAACCAGCGGGCTCTACCTGCACTCTCCTGCTTCTGAGGGAATGTGGATGGAGGCGTTTCAGAGCACCTGGGGAAGGTGTGCCTGCTCGTCTCGATCCGATTCTGATTCGATCCTGAAACGGGCACTCGCCTCTCCCTCGCCTCCACTTGCATCAGAACACATGAATGGAAGACCAAGGAGAGAAGCTATGAGCAATGCGGGACATCACCACAAGATCAACTACATCGAATTCACTTCCACGGATATTGCGCAGACGAAACGGTTTTATTCGACCGTATTCGGGTGGAGCTTTGTGGATTATGGGCCGGACTATGTCAGCTTCCAGGGAGCGGGCATCGACGGAGGTTTTGCGAAGCGCGATGCGCAGCAGGAGTTGGGGAAGTTCGGGCCGCTGGTTGTGCTTTACTCGTCTGATCTTGCAGCCACGGAGATTGCGGTGAGAATGGAGGGCGGCGGTGTGGTTGTGCCGACGTTCGAGTTTCCGGGCGGACGGAGATTCCACTTTTCCGACGGAGCAGGGAATGTGCTGGGGGTGTGGTCGGAGTGATAAAGGCAGTGGTCAGATGACAGTGATCAGGTGTCAGTGTTCGCAGGTCTCAAACAACCAGATCTTCACCCCACGGACCAAGACCCGTCCGTGGGGACCCCGGACCTGCGAATCTCCGAAAAGCAACCGCAAGTCGCCTTCGGCTACGCTCAGGGCCGGCTTTCGACTTGCTACGCCCGCTCAGGGTTACGGGCAGTAGTTTTTCAGGTCAGATTTTTCTTGAGGAAGGCCAGAGAGCGCTCGCGGGCTTGTTTGGAGGAGGGGGCGTCGAAGCTGGCGCGGGCGTCGCAGTTGAAGCCGTGGCCGGCGTCGTACCAGAAAATCTCGATTTCGGGATGGGCGGTGTGAACCTTGGCGACTTCTTCGGCGGGGATATGTGCATCCTGTTTGCCGAAATGGAGCATGACGGGGGCGTGGGGTGTTTCACCGGCGTAGTTGCCGATGCGGCCACCGTAGTATCCGACTGCTGCGGAGACAGGGAGCCTACAGGCGGCGATCCAGGAAAGCGTGCCGCCCCAGCAATAGCCGATCACACCGACGTTCTTGCCGGTTTGTTCTGCGGCAAATTCGACGGCGGCGGCGACATCCGCAACGGCCTTGTCCATATCCAGCTTGGGGATGAAGCTTCTCGCCTTGTCCATGTCGGCGCCCTCGTACTTGAGTTCGACGCCGCGCTCAACGCGATCGAAGAGGGCGGGCGCGACGGCAAGGAAGCCGTCTTTTGCGTAGCCGTCGGCCACCGAGCGGATATGGGCGTTGACGCCGAAGATCTCTTGAACAACTACGAGGGCGGCGATTGGTTCGTCATCGGGGTGTGCTACATAGGCATCGAGATCGTGCCCGTCGGCTGCGTGCAGCGTTACGTGTTCGCTCATGGGTTCTCCTCGCTAGTTAGACTGTCTGCGAGGTGAGCGAGTTGCATATGGACGATCCCACTCATCGAGCAAAGGACGCTCGATGAATGGGGTACAGCTGTTCGATTCAACCGCGGTTGGTGGTGTCGCTAGTTCACGGTGGGCGGAAGCATGAGCGGTTTGCGCGGGCCCATCTCTTCGCGGACCAGGGTGAGGCCGAGGATGCAGCGCTCGAAGCCGTCGGAGAGGCGGGCGAAGAGTGGGGCTTCCTGTTCGTATTCAAAGAGGTTGAACTGGCTGACGATGAAGTAGCTCTGCTTGCCGGCCTGGATGAGTTCGCCGAGGCTGGGTTGATGGCGGCGCAGGCGGCGCGCGGAACCGGTGGCCTCTGGATACATGCCGGCGGTGAACAGGGCGTAGTCGCCGATGTGCTTGCGCAGGGCGCGCTCGGCATCGAAGCTGGGTGCGGAGCCGTGGACGGGGTCGGCGGCGAGCATCATGTCCGTGAGCTCTTCGATGGGGCGGCCGACTTCATCGCGCACCTTGTAGAGCTTGTCGGACTGAGAGAATTCGCAAAGCAGATGCGCCACGTAGTTGGTGACGTCAGGATCGTGGAGGCCGAGCTTGCCCTCGTAGCTGTTGCGGACCATCTGCTGAAAGAAGGGTTCAAGTGGATGGGGCTGGGCTGAAGGATTTTGGGCTGGATTGTTCTGGGCCTGCATACACACCTCCCATGGCCGCACGCGCAGCCATCTGCTTGAGGCGATGGCCGGGGGCTCTCGGAGTGCAGCCGGGGAATCCAGCCACTGCCTATTTATCTTTCTGTAACACTGAGCTTAGCGGATAAGTTGCGAATAACAAGGGGTGGGGATCAAGTTTGTTAGCAGAGGGACGGATTGATTGCTCTTTCGTCGTCTCTTGGATAGCCGGGGGTGGGGATTGGCTGGGCTCTTCACCGCGTCCCTACAGGACGCGAAGGCTTCATCAGGGTGCATTCCCAGGGCTGCGCTTTGCTTGCCCGGGGCTATTCTCGTGCTGTCCCTACGGGACGCGGCCAGCTGCGGCGGGGCAGACGGTCGCTATCCGCTGGCACGGGATTCGTGCTTTCACGTGCCCCAGAAACAGGATATGGTGCACCCACTGAATTGAGGAGTAGCAAACACAAAGGGCAGCTATGTTGGGCTGCCCTTTGTAGTGCGAGTTTTGCTGCGATTACACTGTTGCCGGGGTGCGGGACTCCAGCTCGGCGAGGCGCTTGGCCAGCAGGGTTTCGAGTTTGACGAGTGCGGCTGAGAAGCCTTCAATGCCTTCTTTCAGCTTGTCAGTGGCCATGCGGTCGGCGGCGTGCATGGCGTCGAATGTAGCCTTGTCGATGTCGAGTTTGACGATGACCAGCGATTTGGCGGCTTCGGGATCGAGCTTGCGGGGCAGGTCGCCTTCAGTGGCCTCGAGCTCGGCCAGAAGCTGCGGGGAGATGGTGAGCAGGTCGCTTCCCGCCAGTTCCTTGATCTCGCCTATGTTGCGGAAGCTGGCTCCCATGACCTGGGTTTTGTAGCCGAATTTCTTGTAGTAGTTGAAAACCTTGGTGACGGATTGCACGCCGGGATCGTCGGCGCCCTGGTAGTCCTTGCCGGTGTCTTTCTTGTACCAGTCGAGGATGCGGCCGACGAAGGGTGAGACGAGGGTGACGCCGGCGTCCGCTGCGGCGATCGCCTGATGCAAGCCGAAGAGCAACGTGAGGTTGCAGTGAATGCCTTCCTTCTCGAGAACTTCAGCGGCGCGGATGCCTTCCCAGGTGGAGGCGATCTTGATGAGGATGCGGTTGCGGCCGATACCGGCGTGGTCGTATTCGGCAATGATCTTGTGGGCCTGGGCGATGGTGGCCTCGGTGTCGTAGGAGAGGCGTGCGTCCACTTCAGTGGAGACGCGGCCGGGAACGATGGCCAGGATCTTTTTGCCGAAGGCGATGGCCAGGCGCTGGAATGCCAAATTGGCCACAGCCTGGTCGGTCGCGCCCTCGCCCAGCTCGTTGCGCGCATCTTTGAGCACGCCGTCGACGATGGGCTGGTATTGGGGCATCTGGGCGGCGGCGGTGATGAGCGAGGGATTGGTGGTGGCGTCCTGGGGACGGAACTTCTCCATCGCTTCGATGTCGCCGGTGTCGGCTACGACCACGGTGTACTGGCGCAACTGGGCAAGTAAGGTCTTGGGTAGATTTTGCGGCATGATTTCCTCCTGGGGACGGGCGCTCGGGGCTCGGGGCGCTATCGAACTTAGTGTACAGCTACTTGGATGCGGAAAATCTACTGGAGTTCCATCCGGCAGGGATTGGCACCGCTTTTTCCGTCTGGTCGAGTAAAATGTCGCGATGCAGTTTCTCGGCGATTTAGATGGACCTACGGTCATTTTGGCTGGGGTGAGCATTGTGTTGGCTTGCGCGTTCCTTGGATTGCTTTGGGGCAGCTATGGGGGCAGGTGGCCGAGGGGCAATGGAGCAGTCCTGGGAGTTCTGCTGGCAATTGCATTTTTCTGTTTCGTGCGCATCTACGACGCATACTGCCCGGACGCCGACCAGCCACATATCAGGCTGACAGGGCCAATCACTCCGTTCAAGAACTATAACTACAAAGTCTCCAGCGGTAGACATTCGAGCACTCGGAGAGGGCTTCTGGTGTGTATCGGACCATACAGCGCGCAGGTTCCACTGATGGAATTTAACGCAGGGGCTATGAACAGCATT
>Ga0116135_1000109_pt1 | contig 40052 bp, 29 predicted proteins | sample June2015DPH_20_1_FD_89738 | JGI IMG/M metagenome (GOLD analysis project Ga0116135, IMG submission 89738) | Peatland microbial communities from SPRUCE experiment site at the Marcell Experimental Forest, Minnesota, USA - June2015DPH_20_10 | ecosystem: Environmental > Terrestrial > Soil > Wetlands... | reverse complement strand
TACCGCTCGCGGCCATTCTGATTTCGTCCGGTTTCTTTTTCTCGGTGCTCGAACCGGGCGCCACTCAAGCCAACGGGGCTGTCTTTCTGATTTATGCCGGCGCGGTCGTTCTGGCAGTCGGAGTTGTCAGCCTCGGCGTCGGATTGTTGCGGCCGCCACAAACGAACTAGGAGCACCGCAATTTTCTAAGGAGCGTGTCGGATGGCAATGCAACCTGCAATCGAAGTTCGCCAGCTTACCAAGACTTACGCGGAGGGGAATACGGGAACGCTCGCCCTGCGCGGAGTTGATCTCGAGGTTCACGCCGGGGAACTGCTCATGCTGATGGGGCCATCGGGAAGCGGCAAGACCACGCTGCTTTCGATCATGGGCTGCATCCTCACCGCGAGTTCAGGAAGCGTGCGGATTGCAGGAAAAGAGATTACACAGCTGGGCGAAAAGCAATTACCCGCCATCCGACTCGAACACATCGGATTCGTGTTCCAGGGATTCAATCTGTTCCCCACACTGACCGCGGGCGAGAACGTGGAATTGATGCTCGACCTGAAAGGCGTGGCCGCAAAGCCTGCAAAAAAACGCGCGGCCGAATTACTAGCTCAGGTTGGCCTGGCCGACAAGTACGCGAGCTTTCCAGCTGACTTGAGCGGAGGACAGAAGCAGCGCATCGCGATTGCACGCGCGCTGGCGGGAGATCCAGAAATCATCCTCGCCGATGAGCCAACCGCCGCCCTCGACTCGCACACTGGGAAGAACGTAATGGAAATGATGAGCCAACTGGCGCACAAGCGCAATCGCGCGGTCGTAATCGTCACGCACGATTCGCGCGTGCTGAGTTTTGCCGACCGCATCGTGAAAATCGAAGATGGGGCAATTGCCGGACCTGACGCGCCGCGCCGGGAGCCGGTGCCAGCGGGAATTCTCGCACGCAGCTTCTCGCAATTACCTACAAACGTGGCCTGATCGCAGGTCCCAACCGAATCTGTGGAGTCGTTGTCATGGCAAATATTTCTACTGAAAGTCTCACGAAGAACAGAACCGCAATCCTCATTGGCATGGCTGTTTTCCTATTAACAGTGTCGCTGGTGTTTGCGTCGCGGCGTGCTCATGAAAACGCAGCCGCAGCCAGTTTGACGCCAACCAGCCAGGGTCCACTCTTGATCGCCGGTCCGGGGCGCGTGGAACCGAACTCGGAAGACATCAAGATCGGCTCCGAGTTAAGCGGCCGGCTGAAAACTGTTTATGTCGAGGAAGGAGACATGATCCATCGCGGCCAGGTTCTGGCGGAACTCGAGAATGCAGACTACCTTGCTGAGGTCGAGTCAGCCAAGGCCAGCGTAGTGGCCAAAGAAGCAGCGCTGCGCAAGGTGATCAACGGCGCACGGCGCCAGGAGCGTAATGAGGCTTGGTCTTCGGTGGACGAGGCCAAGGCGTTGATGCAGAACGCGCAATCGGAATCGCGCCGCCGGCAGGAACTTTTCGCTGCAGGAGTGGTCTCGCGTGAAGAATTGGATCGCTACGCCAGTGAAGCTGATGTTGCCAAGGCAAAGTATGAAGCCGCGGTCGAGCAACACTCGTTAGTCGATGACCACGCTCGCGAGGAAGACCGCTCACTCGCGGAAGCCGACTTGCAGCTGGCGAAAGCGCAGGTCGAGGAAGCGCAAGCACGCTACCAGAAAACTTTCATCCGCTCGCCCATCGATGGGGGCGTGCTGCGGAAGCATCATCGGAGTGGAGAGAGTGTTTCGAATTCTTCCACCGTCCCCGACCCCGTCTTGACCATTGGCGATAGGAAAGTCCTGCGCGTGCGTGTCGATGTCGATGAAACCGACGTCAGCAAAGTTCGCGTCGGACAAAAAGCCTACGTTGCCGCTGACGCTTTCGGCAAACAGAAGTTCTGGGGACATGTCGTACGAGTGGGCCAACAATTGGGACCAAAGAATATTCGCACCGACGAGCCGACAGAAAGAGTCGACACGAAAATTCTCGAAACGCTGGTCGAACTTGACCCTGGCGCGGAACTACCAGATGGTTTGCGCGTAGACGCCTTCATCGTCCCCGGCGCGGGAGAAGTGGCACAGACTGAGCCAGGGCAGCTCTAGTGTGTTGGTTGACGCGCTGGGAAGCGACATCCGCTCCACATTTTAGAAGTGGCGGAAGCGAGTGGGGGTCGAACCCACCGGTGACGGGGTGACCCGCCGCCCGCCGGTTTTGAAGACCGGGACGATCACCGGACCGCATGCGCTTCCACAGGACTGTCGCGGATTCTCGCAAATCCGAACAGAGCCTAGCATGCCGGAGGGAGATACGGAAATCCGATAATCGGCATTGATCTTGGATCGCGAGGCCGGTCCGCTCTCCTACTTCGGCTGCGGCACGATTCTCAAGTACGGTTTGGGTGACTTCCAGCCGCCGGGATACTTCTGTTGCGCTTCCTCATTCGATACCGAGGGCAGGATAATGACTTCGTCTCCCTGCTTCCAATTCACGGGAGTGGCAACTTTGTGTTTTGCCGTCAGCTGCATGGAATCGATCACGCGGAGAATTTCGTCGAAGTTGCGGCCTGTGCTCATGGGATAGCTGAGTTGGAGTTTAATCTTCTTGTCGGGACCAACCACGAACACGGTGCGGACGGTGGCGTTATCGGCCGCAGTCCGGCCTTCAGAGGTGTTCCCGCTTTCCGCCGGCAGCATGCCATAGAGCTTCGCGATTTTGAGTTCGGGGTCGCCAATCATCGGATAATTCACCTTGGCGCCTTGCGTCTCCTCGATGTCAGCTGCCCATTTTCCGTGACTGCTTATGGGATCGACACTTAGCCCGACAATTTTTGTGTTGCGCTTGGCGAATTCAGGTTGCAGCCGCGCCATATATCCCAGTTCGGTGGTGCACACCGGCGTGAAGTCCTTGGGATGGGAAAACAAAACTGCCCATCCGTCGCCGATCCACTCATGGAAGTTGAGCGGGCCTTGCGTGGTCTCGGCGACAAAATTTGGCGCAATGTCGTTGATGCGAGGGATTCTTGGCGTTTCGGTTGCGGTCTCCGTGGTCATCTTTTTTCTCCTGAGAGTTTAGTTCAATCGGTCGGCGGTTCGGAATTGGCCAACCTGCGTTTGGAAGGACGTCGGATAAAAACGAAACCCACCCAATTCGCCGGGTGGGTTGGAAGAAATCTTGTTCACTCCCTACCCACACGGCAGCGGACACGTACAACAGTACATGGCGGCGGTGGTGTGTGGGCACAACATGTAAGTAGGATAAAAGTCCGCACGGACGGTGTCAACCGCGGCAGGCCCTGGCGGCCGATCACTACAAGTTTTCTGCATCGGATAACGGGGGTGAGCATCTGTGTCCTTGCACGTCTACAATCAAACTTTTCGTTTCCGAGGACGGTAGATGACTCACTCTCCAAGGCGTCTGGCAATGGCTCAGTGGAATGTCTTTTCTTCCCGTCCGCTGCAGGGTAATTCGCTGGCGGTCTTTCTCGATGGCCGCGGATTGACAGACGCAGAGATGCAGTCGATCGCCAAGGAAATGAACCTCTCCGAGACCACATTCATCCTGCCCCGTGATCCCGCCACTGAACAGGAGCGGGGCATCCGCGTGCGAATCTTCACCGTGCAGGAAGAGCTGCCCTTCGCCGGTCATCCGACTCTCGGCACCGCATTTGCGTTGCGTAGCCAAAGCGGCGCAGAGCGCGTTGTGCTTGAACTGAACGCGGGCAGAGTACCGGTGGAGTTTGAGGATATTCCGGGGGAGTCCCCGTTCGGCGAGATGACTCAACTCGATCCAAATTTCGGAATGCAGCACGAGCGCGAGGCCGTCGCGCGAGCGATTGGCTTGAGCGTGCACGATTTCGACGACTCCTTGCCCATAGAAACAGTTTCGACTGGCGTTCCCTTCACCGTGACGCCGCTGAAATCGCTTGCTATCATTCGCGACTCCTTGAAGATCGATCAGAGCCGCGCCGCTGAGTACCTGGCCCAGACCGCAGGCAAATTTTTTTATTTCGTCACGCGCGAAACGGTAGACCGCGAGGCGCGTCTGCATGCCCGCATGCTCTTCTACAACGGCGAAGATCCGGCGACCGGCTCAGCCGCTGGTTGTTCCGCAGCGTGGATGGTGAGGCACGGAGTGGCGAAATCCGATGAGCGCGTGCTGATTGAACAAGGCGTGGAAATGAACCGCCCCAGCCGGATTTTTGTGCGTGCTTCCCTCAGCGATAACCGTGTAGTTAACGTACGCGTCGGCGGACACTCGATTGAAATTATGCGCGGCGAAGTTTTCCTCTAATCGATCAGGCGCAAGCATCACAGAATCATACCTTTCACAGCGTCGTGGAATTTTCAATGGCCAGAGTATGCCATTTGCTTCCACGGTACTTTACAGTGCGCGTTACTTACCGTTAGCATCACTTCGCTCTTCAATCCTTCGCGAACAGAGAAATTTCCGCGAGATGCGGCTTACGATCGGCATCTTTCGGAGACGAGTGGTGAATGAAACCTAAGCGCACGATCCTGTGTGTTGACGACAACGAACAGTCGCTTTCCTATCGCAAAATCATGCTCGAGACCCGCGGCTACCGTGTCGCCAGTTATTCACGGGGCGAAGATGCCCTGGAACGCTTCAAGCAGGGCGGCATCGATCTTGTAGTTACTGACATGGCCATGCCGGGAATGGACGGCCCACAACTGATTGCAGCGATCAAGACTTTATCGCCACATGTGCCAGCGATCCTGATATCGAGCAAAGTGCGCGTCTACGATCACGCTTCGCAAGCCGACGTATTTCTCGCGAGAGGCATGTACGCGCCTGCCGATCTGCTGGAGCGGATCCGACTCCTTCTGGTGCGCAAGCGCGGCCCAAAGCGCATGCAACAGCGCTCCGCTCCACTTCCGCGCCAAGTCGGAGTCGCCTGATTCTTCCTACGCTCTTTCGGCGAGCCCTTCACTGAATCCTATCGTGTAAGATCAAGGCTGGCATGGGCGCATTCATTGAAGCCATTGATCTACATAAAACGTATCGCGTGGGGAAGATCGATGTGCCCGCGCTCCGCGGCGTTTCGTTCGGCGTAGAAAAAGGTGAATTTGTCACGGTGGTCGGGCCTTCCGGCAGCGGCAAATCCACTCTGTTCTACCTGCTCGGGGGCCTGACCCGCGCAGATTCCGGCAAAGTGGTGATGGACGGTGACGACTTCGCAACGCTCTCCGATGCGGAGCGCACTCGCATGCGCAAGCGCAAGATCGGCTTCGTGTTTCAGAAGTTCAACCTGCTACCCACGCTCGACGCCCGTTCGAACATCGCCATCGCTCAGGAGATTTCCGGCAACGGCGACCGTGACCCCACATTCTTCCTTCGCATTTGTGATTTGTTGGGCATCACCAAGCGCCTGAACCATCGACCCTCCGAGCTGTCTGGCGGCGAGCAACAGCGGGTAGCCCTAGCTCGCGCGCTGGTCAACCAGCCGGCAGTCGTGCTCGCCGACGAACCCACGGGAAATCTGGACACGGAGAACTCGGACATTGTTTTGAAAATGTTGCGCCAGTCCAATCAGGAGTTCGGCCAGACCGTGCTGATGATCACTCATAATCCCGAAGCTGCCAAGTTCGGAGACCGCATCATTCACATGCGCGACGGGCATGTTGTACGGCCGGAAGAAGATCCGCAATGGGTGCCACACTGAGGTTGTATCAGACCGGCATCATCCCGACCGAGAACATACGAGAACATAGACAACCTGCCGCACCGAGGAATTTCAGCCGCCGCGGCCGCTGAAAGGTGGTGTCGAATGCCACTGCATCGTAATGTCAAAGCCGGTGTGACAGCGGTGGCAGAACATTGCCGCGAGCTGCCTGCTTGGTTATAATCAAGCTCGTCGAGCGGGAGTAGCTCAGTGGTAGAGCGCGACCTTGCCAAGGTCGATGTCGCGGGTTCGACCCCCGTCTCCCGCTCCAGACATTTTGAAAATCACGTCCCCTCCCCAGTTGGACTTTTTTCACCCGGAACGCTAACGTAGTCATTAGGGGCGCGGTACCCAAGTGGTAAGGGAGAGGTCTGCAAAACCTTTATGCGTCGGTTCGATTCCGACCCGCGCCTCCAAAATTTGCCCCATCCAAACCCGCTTAAACAGCGGGTTTTTCTTTTGGTTACCCAAAGATAGCTGGGATTTATCTAATTTTGCGCCACCGTAGCCTTCAGTGAAGCACGGAGGCCATGAAAAGCGCGGCAGCAAATTGGTTGCAGAGTGAAGGAGCAGTTTAAGAGTTGTTCGGCATCATAGCGGCGGCGCGACTTGTTCGATGGGGTAGCACTTGACGCAGATTGGGAGTGGCACTTGCCAAGTCTGCCCTTCGAAGAAAAACGTACGATTTAAATTTCCCAATTCTATCCCGCATACAGTGCAAGACTTTGGTGGTCGAAGAAACTCCGACGGTGTTTAGAAATTCGATGAATGCCTTGGGAACGAGATTTTCGCTATCTGACATCCTCTCCGCCTGACTTTGAGTGACCCCCGTTCCCCGTAATGCGCCCGACGTAGCAATCCTCGTGAATGGCCTTGCCGTTTTCATCGGCGGTCAAATCTGTCTGCAAATCTACTGGCCTTCCGCAGAGGACGCAGGACACCTCTGGAAAGGTGCGGCTATCCATAAAGGCCTTCTGGGGAGGGCCAAGAGATAGGCTAGCCTTTTAGCGAGTTGAGGACTGAGCAATATTGATCAGGCAGGTGCTTGGCAGGCGGAGGTAGTGCGCTACTTTGAATTCCCTTGGCGCAGGGTTTGGCAAAAAGAATGCGTCAGTAAAAACGAGTACTTTGACAATCGAAGGTAACCTCAGCGGGTATGGAGGGCCCGTCAGAGATCATCGAATCGCATCGAGGAGATGCGAGAAGAGTTGCTCACCCTTCAAAGGTCACTGGAGAAGATGGAACTTGCCGAATCCGCCGCTCCTGAGGATGGAGCCGCAAATGGGATCAAGGCAGACGGTAAGCACTCGTTCCGTGACAAGTCAAAAAAATAGAGCTAGGTTCAATTCGACTTCTGCGATCGCTTTAAAAACTCGCCCTCGAAATGAGCTTCAACTTCTTCATGACTAAGCGGGTCTTTCGCGTTGGTCAATATGATGGAATACACGACTTTGTTGCCTTCGACCTGAGCGGTAAGAAACGTCCTCTCGGCGAGTTCTTGGTTGGTGAATTTCACTCTTCTGCGATCTGCAAGCGTTTTGATCCACTCGTCGCTCATTCAGCACCCCCAAGTGGCGATTCAGTCGAGATAATACGCCTTAAGGCTTAAGATGTATGTGATGGGGGGTTTTGAGTGTAATCGCCCGGTTTCGTAAACAATGTGCCAAGGGCCATACTGAAGAAGATTCAGCAAGATCCGGAGACTTATTTTTGTGCTAATTTGTGCTACCAACCCTTGCATCTGTGATTTCTGGGATTTCTAGGATACTTAAGAATCAATAACTTGTGTGTTTTCAATATGCGCTTTCGGTTCGATTCCGACCCGGCCACCAATTCTCCTCGTGCTAACTCATCACGGCCGCGGCAGTCATCCCTAAAGGACTCCTCCGACATCATTCCCGCGAAACCGCGGAGGGGATCTTGGTTTGCGGCGCTGACCGGACGAATATACCTAAGGAAGTAACGGTTGCTGCTCGTGGGATTCTTCCGCAGCGACCGCAATCCGCTTTGACTTGCGATAGACGTTTACGACCGCCATCGTCCAGAAAGGAACTAAATCGACCCCGGGGACAAGTTTGCCGAGAAACGATGGCAGAAACTCCCAGTGCCAGCCGAGAAGGTGGACCAGCAATGCTCCGACGCCGAAATCGAGTATGTCCTCAGCAGGCGAGAGAGCGCCTTCGAAGAATGCGGGGAAAATGACGATCTGGAGCGCATCCGCAATGATGGCCAGTAACATCGCCGCTCGAAACTGCGAGCCGGGCGAGATTGTAACGTCGTCGTGAGTCATAGAGAGCCAATCAGAGGCCTGACGCTCTTATTCTAAACCTCGCCGCACAGGAGCGGTATTGCAGCCAAAAAACGAAAGCGCCCCAGACTCAATGAGTCGCGGGACGCTTCGCTGAACAGCCCTCCCCCAAGTGCTGCTCAACTCCAACCTAGCCTCCCTTCTAAACTTCGTGAATGGCTCCTCCGTGCTACCTGACGGCACTTGTGGGTAGTTTTTCCCCTGATGGGGTGTTTTTGTGTCTGTTGTGACCCGCGTCACTGCAGCGGGCGTCCACCTGCGTAAATTCATTAAGAGTGGCTTCGCCAATCCATAACGATCGCATCGTGTGGCTGCAAGGGCCTGCGGCGAAGTGTGAAGCGATCCCTGCAGAACGCAAACACCCTTGGCGGCTGGTTCTGTTAGGGGCGCCCGGTGTGGGCAAGGGAACGCAGGCCGAACTCCTGGCAGAGCGGCTGGGCGCTTGCCATCTCTCGACCGGCGACGTCTTTCGAGCGGCCGCGAAGTGCGACGACTGCGATCAATCGCCGGCCATGAAGGCTGCACTGGAATATATGCGTCGCGGCGATCTCGTGCCGGACTCTACCGTCTGGGAGATGGTGCGCGAGCGGGGGGATTGTATCCTTCGTTGCGGCGGTTTCATCCTGGATGGCTTTCCCCGCACCCTGGGACAGGCCGAGTCTCTGAAACAACTGATGGAGCAGGAGAAGCTATCGCTGAGCGCGGTACTGAACTATGAATTGCCGGTAAACGAAATCGTGCAGCGGCTGAGCGGGCGCCGCACCTGCGAACAATGCAAATCAGTTTTCCATGTAACGGAAAGGCCGCCGAAGGTCGAAAATGCTTGCGATCGCTGCGGCGGCCGGCTCTACCAGCGCGAAGATGACCGGCCAGAATCCATCACCGTCCGTCTGGACGCATATGAACGAAGTACAGCTCCCCTCATTCAGTTCTACAAAGACCTTGGCCTTCTGGTTTCGATTGTTGCAAAGGGATCTCCTGATGAAATCGCGGCCCGCACAATGAATCGGTTGAAGGACCTCGCCGGGCACTGATTCGAGCGCTAAACTTCAGCGAATCTGACGTTAGATAGGCCAAGCCTCCTTCATTCAATCTTCAGGTCGAAGGGATAAACAGGATTGTGGTAAAACCAGCCTGTGAAACTGCTAGTCGTCGAGGACGAACCCCGCATGCTCGAACTGCTACGCCGCGGCCTCACCGAAGAGGGCCATAACGTAGTGTGTGCGGCCGACGGTAGCGAAGGTTGGGAACTCGCCCGGGCTTATGAATTCGACGCGGTTGTGCTCGACATCATGCTGCCCAAGATGAATGGATTCGAGCTGGCCAGGAAGCTTCGTCAAGAGCGAGTCGCAACCCCTGTGGTGATGCTCACGGCGAAGGACTCGGTCCCTGACATCGTGCGCGGGCTGGACGCGGGTGCCGATGACTACCTCACGAAGCCTTTCAGCTTCAGTGAGCTGTTGGCGCGTTTGCGCGCGGTACAGCGGCGCGCCACATCCCGCTCGCACAACCGGCTGCAAGTTGGCGATCTCATTCTCGATCCGGAATCGCGAGAGGTTTCCCGCTCCGGGGTTTCGATCTCGCTGACGCGCACCGAATACAGCTTGCTCGAGCGCCTGATGTACCGCGCCGGCAAAGTGGTTCCACGGCGGACTTTGATCGAATCTGTGTGGGGCTTTCACCGGGAAATTGAAGAGAACACGCTCGATGCTTTCGTACGGCTCTTGCGCCAAAAAGTCGACCGCGAAGGCATGCCCAAGCTGATCCTTACCGTCCGCGGTGTAGGCTACGTGATTCGCGAGGAGTCCTCAGCGTGAAACGTCTTTCGATCGGCATGCGGCTGGCGCTGTGGTATCTGGCGATCTTCCTTCTCGCCGAATTTATCTTTGGCGCCGGCATGTGGCTTATCCTCCGGAAGAATCTCAATGACATCGCGGATGCCGCGCTGGAAGGCCAGGCTGCTGATCTTGAGCAGTTCCTGAAAGAACGAAGCGATCTATCGATCTCAGAGTTGCGGGCGCAGATCACGGCAGACTACAAAATAGAACGCTCCGAAGATTACCTACAGATTAGGGATGCTGGTGGTCAGACGATTTATCGTTCGCGGTTTCTGGACGCGCATCCGCTTGCGCCGGTCTCTTTCGATCAGTTAACGAAGCCGTTGTATCAGAATCGCAAGCTGGGCGAGCTACCTTTTCGCATACTGAGCGAGAAGATCGAGGTCCGCGGCCACGTCTTCGTCGCACAAATTGGAAGCACTCTGGACGAGGAGATGGAAACCCTTGAGGCCTTTCAGAAATATCTGCTCATGTTCGCGCCGATTCTTCTGTTGGCGGCTTCAGGTGTTGGCTATTGGTTGAGCCGAAAAGCCCTGGCTCCCGTCGATGCTCTCACCCGCACTGCGCACACCATCTCCGGCCACAACCTCAGCAGCCGCCTTGAGCAATTGCATACGGGAGACGAGTTGCAGCGATTGTCCGACACATTGAACCAAATGCTGGCTCGGATCGAATCCGCATTCCTACGCGTCACGGAGTTTACCGCTGACGCGTCTCACGAGTTGCGCACGCCCATCGCGCTCATTCACACCGAAGCGGAGCTCGCCTTGCGGCGGTCTCGGGATGAGTCCGAATATCGCGAGACCCTCCGGCATATTCTTCTGGAAGCCGACCGCACGGCGAAACTTATCGACGAGCTTCTGGCGCTGGCGCGCGCGGATTCCGGAAGCGAGAGCTTGGCGATTCATCCCATCGACCTGCTCACTACCGTGCGCGAATCTGCATCGAAGTGGAATCAAGTTGCCTCTCTGCGTGATTTGCAATTCGAGGAGCGTTCCGCCGCGCAGCCGCTGATCGTGATGGGTGACGAAAATGCTCTGCGCCGCGTGGTCGATATCCTGCTCGATAACGCGTTCAAGTACACGCCTTCGCCCGGCAAAATAACGCTTTCCGCAGAGCAGCAAAATGGCCGTGTCATCGTAAGCGTCCAGGACACGGGGATTGGAATTGCTTCCGAAGATCAGGCAAGAATCTTCGAGCGTTTTTACCGCGTCGACAAGGCTCGCAGTCGCGCCCTCGGCGGCGCCGGCCTGGGTCTAGCCATTGCACATTGGATCGTCCAACTGCACAAGGGATCGATCACCGTGAAGAGCCATCCGGAAAATGGCTCCGTCTTCCGCGTGGAGATTCCGGGCACAGATCAAGCAGTCCGGGTCGACGCGGGCTCAAAATAAATCAGAAAGGCGAAAATATCCGAATGAACCTCCGCGCCAAATGTCCTCTGTGCATTTCTGCATTTCTCGGGCTTGCGCTGGTTCTTTTTCTCCTCCCCAGGCTAAGCTCTCAGAACGACGCAACTCAAGATGTTGCTGGAAACTACGTGCGCGATGAGATGCAACGGCAGCACATACCGGGCTTGGCGCTGCTGGTATCGCGTGGCGGAAATATCGTCCGTGCCGAAGGGTTCGGCATGGCAAATGTCGAACTCCAAGTTCCGGTAAAGCCGGAAACCGTCTTCCAGTCAGGATCTGTCGGCAAACAATTCACTGCCACGGCGGTCATGATGCTGGTCGAGGAGGGGAAGGTGCACCTTGACGACCCTCTGACCAAGTATTTCCCGGACGCCCCATCTGGTTGGCAACAAGTGACGGTGCGCGAATTGCTGAGCCACACCGGCGGCTTCGGCGACTATCCCGATACATTCAACTTTCGCAAAGACTGGACAGAGGCTGAATTGCTGAAGCTGGTCGAGAGCATTCCTTCGGCGTATCCTCCCGGGACGAAATGGGAGTACAGCAACCTGGGCTATCTTACTCTTGGGATTTTGATCCACCGCGTGACCGGGGAATTCTACGGCGACTTCCTTCAACAGCGTATTTTCCGGCCACTGGGAATGCAAACGACGCGCATCATCAGCGAAGCCGATATCGTGCCTAATCGCGCATCCGGTTATCGACTGGTAAAGGGAGAACTAAAAAACCAGGAATGGGTTGCACCCGTGGCTAACACCACTGCGGATGGCAGCTTATATTTTTCCATCCTCGATTTGGCGAAATGGGACGCCGCCTTGTATACAGAGAAACTCCTGAAAGCTTCCAGCCTCGACCAGATGTGGACACCGGCAAAATTAAAGAACGGCCAACCAAACAAAGACGGCTATGGTTTTGGCTGGTTCATCAGCGAGCGTCACGGCCACCGCGTGATCGGCCACGACGGCGCATGGCAGGGATTCAAGACTGCGATCGACCGCTATGTGGATGATCGGCTTACGGTCGTCGTGCTGGCGAATCTGGCGGAGGCTAAACCGGGCGACATTGCCCAGCACGTCGCTGAGATCTACCTGGCCGAGGCGAAGAATTCGACTGAACAAAAATAAACTGGGTCAACGCAGCTCGACTTCCATTTGCATTCCGTGTTTTGGGCGGAGCGTGATGAGTGGCTGCGGCTCCACGCGATGCCCTGGCACCAACCGCAGTTTCCATTTTTGCGCTAGGGTGGCCAGAATCAGCACCCCTTCCATCCAGGCAAAGGATTCTCCGATGCATTGCCGAGCGCCCGCTCCAAATGGGAAATAGGTAAATTTAGTGCGCCGGGCTTTGCCCTCCGAGGAAAATCGATCTGGATCGAAAGTTAGAGGGTCCGGAAAAAATCTCGGATCCCGGTGGGTGATGAACTGGCTGATCAGTACGGTAGTTCGCGCGGGGAGAAAATAATCGCCCAGAGCAAAATCGTTGCGAGCGGAACGACCCATGGCCCAAGCGGGCGGATAAAGGCGCAGCGATTCGGCCATCACATTTTCTGTGTAGCGCAAGCGTGGAACATCCTCAACAACTGGAGGTCTGCCTTTCAGTACCTCACCCACCTCGTTATGAAACTTGGCTTGGCACTCCGGATTTTGCGATAGCAGGTACCACGTCCACGACAGCGCATTGGCAACGGTCTCGTAACCGGCGAGAAAGATGGTGATCACCTGATCGCGCAAAGACTGTCGCGACGCCTCGTCATTAACTGGCGAGGCCGCAAGCATGAGATCCAGCAGGCTTCCCCGGTCGACACCGCTTCGCTGGTGAGCGTCGATTATGCGAGCATCGATCATTCGATAGACCACAGCGTCGATTCGCTTGCGCGCCCTCACGAATGCGGCCAGGCCCGGTGGACGCAGGTACACCAACCATTCCGCGGCGGGCAGCATCACCAGAAAATTGTAGAGGCTCATGATGCGGTTGATTGCCGCCGCCAGCTCATAAACCTCCTCGCGCAAGTCAGTTGCAAACAAGGTGCGCGCCACAACGTTGAGCGTGAGATGCATCATGTCAACCGCGATATCGCGTCGTTCCCCCACATGCCACGAATCGCTGGTGTGTGCCGCCTCTTCGACTATGGTGGCGGCGTATTCGCCAATGCGTTGCCGGTGGAATGCTGGGTGTGCAGCCAAACGCTGGGCGCGGTGAGCAGCCCCTTCGCTGGTGATCATACCCTCCCCAAGCAGCATCTTGGTGCGTTGCACCGTGCGTTCCTTGATGAAATTGTCGTTCTGCACCACCAAGACTTCGCGGATGTACTCCGGATGGTTCAGAAAGACAATGTGGTGAGGGCCGATTTTGTAGTGCGCAATGTCGCCGTAGGTCCTGGCGAGATGTTGGAAGAGAAAGATGGGATTTGCGGGACGAAACTTGCGCAACGCGAACCACAGAAGATTGCGCTGGAAACCGGGCGGAAAGCGGTAGTCACCTTGATTCCGAGCAGTCCCTACCCCAACTCGCCGCACCGCTGTCGCCATTGCAATAGTTTACCCTGCGAGCATCGCAGGTCCACAAACGGGCTCAACTCTATTTTCTATTTCTGCAACGGATCATTTCTGCAATAGATCGAGCGCCGCCAAAACATCTTGGCTGTGCCGGCCGGGATCCACACTGGTATAGGCTTTTGCAACCTTGCCGCTCGGGTCGATCAGGAAAGTATGCCGCGCCGCAAACTTTGCCACTCCCAAATTGGTGAGCGCACCATACTCCTTGCTCACTTTGCCATCGCTGTCTGCCAACAACTTGAAATTCAAACCTTCCTTGGTACAGAACTTCTTGTGCGAGTCCACACTATCGACGCTCACCCCCAAAACCACGGAGTTGCGCTGATCGTACTTCGATTGATCCACTTGGAAGTTGTGGGCCTCGCGTGTACATCCGGGAGTCTGATCCTTGGGGTAAAAATAGAGGACCACCCATTTGCCGCGATAATCTTTCAGGTTGACCGACTTCCCTTCCTGCGAGAATAACGTGAAATCAGGCGCAATGCTTCCCGGCGCGGGAGTGGCGCGGGAATTCGACAAGAGGCGCGGGACTAGGAATATCGCCGCCACAACGATCACGATTAGTACGAAGAGCAAAATCTTAACCATTAGGGCCCCCTTCTTACGCTGGAGCATTGTAGAACGTTTGGGGCTCTTACCTTCGTCCAGCAGGATTTCGGATAATTGCATATCATGGATAATTCAGCATCATCAGACGGAGAGATCAGACGTGGCTCAGACGGAAACTGACGGTCAAGAGGTATTGGAAACCCGCGAGTGGGTTGACTCACTGGACTATGTGCTGTCCAAAGGCGGCCCCGTGCGGGCGGGACGATTGCTCCAGCAACTGGCGCTGCACGCGCGGCGTGCTGCGGGAGTGAATCTTCCTTTCTCGGCGACCACGCCTTACCAGAACACGATTCCATCTCAGCAGCAAGCACCCTTCCCCGGAAGTCAGGAGATGGAGCGCCGCATCAAGAGCCTGGTGCGCTGGAACGCCCTGGCCATGGTGGTGCGCGCCAACAAGATTCAGGAAGGCATTGGCGGACACATTTCGACCTTCGCTTCAGCCGCAACGTTGTACGAAGTTGCCTTCAATCATTTTTTCCAGGCACAGACCGAGAGCGGAGATCGCGACATCGTTTATTTTCAGGGCCACGCCGCGCCGGGGATTTACTCGCGCGCATATCTTGAAGGCCGCATTCCGAAAGAGAAGCTGGAAAACTTCCGCCGTGAGTTGAAGCCCGGCGGCGGGCTGAGTTCTTATCCTCACCCGTGGTTAATGCCAACTTTCTGGGAGTTTCCCACGGTCTCCATGGGGTTGGGACCGATCCAGGCGATCTATCAGGCGCGGTTCATCCGGTATCTGGAGAATCGCGGGCTGAAACAGGCTACTGGCGGCAAGGTATGGGCGTTCATGGGCGATGGCGAAATGGACGAACCGGAAGCGCTGGGCTCGATCACACTCGCTTCTCGCGAAAATCTGGACAACCTGATTTTCGTGGTGAACTGCAACTTGCAGCGTCTCGACGGACCGGTCCGGGGCAACGGGAAAATTATCCAGGAGCTTGAGGCTATCTTCCGCGGCGCGGGATGGAACGTCATCAAATGCATATGGGGATCGGATTGGGACAGCCTGATTCGTGCTGATCGCGACGGACTACTCGTGCGACGGCTGGGAGAAATCAGCGACGGACAATATCAGAAATATTTTGTAGAAAGCGGAGCGTACTTCCGGCAGAACCTGTTTGGCACGGATCCGCGCCTGCTGAAAATGGTGGAGCACCTCTCCGATGAGCAACTGGCGCGGATGCGGCTGGGCGGCCACGATCCCATCAAAGTACACGCCGCATACCGTGCGGCGGTAGACCACGCGGGCTCTCCGACCATCATTCTGGCCAAGACCATTAAGGGCTACGGGCTCGGTGAAGCGGGCGAAGGCAAGAACATCACGCATCAACAGAAAAAGCTGAACGAAGAAGAGCTGGAGATGTTCCGTTCGCGCTTTGGAATTCCGATTCCGGACGAGGAACTACAGCACGCTCCGTTCTACAGGCCCTCCGATGACAGCGCTGAGATCAAGTATATGCAGGCGCGGCGGCAACAACTCGGCGGCTACATGCCGACGCGCAAAGTGCGCGCCACGCCGCTGAAGCCCGTGCCCGATTCGTATTTCGAAGAATTCTACAAAGGGACCGACGGACGGGAAGCCTCCACCACAATGGTTTTCGTCCGACTGCTGGGGAAGCTGCTGCGCGATCCGGAAGTGGGGAAACTGATCGTGCCGATTATTCCCGATGAAGCTCGCACCTTCGGCATGGAAGCTTTGTTCCGCCAGGTGGGAATCTACTCAAGCGTTGGGCAACTCTACGAGCCCGTCGATATGGATACGCTGCTTTACTACAAGGAAGCGAAGAACGGACAGATTCTGGAAGAAGGAATCACCGAAGCCGGCTCGATGTGCTCGTTCATTGCGGCGGGCACCGCCTATGCCAACCACGGAATCAATACGATTCCATTCTTTATCTATTATTCGATGTTCGGCTTCCAACGCATCGGCGATCTGATCTGGGCTGCGGCCGATATGCGTTGCCGCGGATTTCTGGTTGGAGGCACGGCGGGACGAACCACGCTGGCGGGCGAGGGTCTGCAGCATCAGGACGGCCACAGCCACGTTCTTGCTCTGCCGGTTCCTAACCTGCTGGCTTACGATCCGGCTTTTGCTTACGAAATTGCCATCATCATTCAGGATGGCATCAAGCGGATGTACGTGGATCAGGAATCGATTTTCTATTACCTCACCGTAACCAACGAGCCGCTGCCCATGCCCGAAATGCCGAAGGACGGCAACATCCGGGAGGGTGTGCTGCGCGGGCTTTACCGCTTCAAGACAGCGGACGCACCCGATGCCAAGCTGCATACCCAACTTCTAGGCAGCGGAACCATTATGTATGAAGTGCTGAAGGCGCAGACCATCCTGAAGGAAAAGTACGGAGTAGCTGCGGATGTTTGGAGCGTGACCAGCTACAAGGAACTGTATCGTGACGCGAACGATTGCGAGCGGTGGAACATGCTGCATCCCGGCGACGCGGCGAGAGTGCCCTTCGTAACCCAGGTTCTCAAAGATGCGCCCGGGCCGTTCATCGCCGCATCTGATTACATGAAGGTTCTTCCCGAATCTCTGGCGAAGTGGGTGCCCGGGCAGCTCGTTTCGCTGGGAACCGACGGCTTTGGCCGTAGTGAGAGCCGAGTGGCGCTGCGCGACTTTTTCGAAGTAGATGCCAAGCACATTGTGCTGGCGACGCTGGGGGCGCTGGCTCGGGAAAAGAAAATCGGACTGGAAGTCCTGAAGAAGGCGATTGGGGACCTGGGCATCAATTCCGAAAAGCCAAATCCGGCTACAAGCTAGGCACGTGTCCCGGACACCGTCGAAAAATTAAGGAATGGAATCAGTGATCGAATTCAGACTCCCCGCACTCGGTGAAAACATTGAACAGGGCGACCTCGTGCGCCTGATGATCGCGCCCGGTGCGGCGGTAAGCGAGGGCCAGGCGGTGATGGAACTCGAAACCGATAAGGCGGTCGTGGAGGTGCCTTCGTCGGTGAGTGGGACAGTAAAGGAAATTTTGGTTAAAGAAGGCGAGAAGATAAAAGTTGGCCAAGTGGTTTTCACTGCGGATAGCAATGGCGCAGCCGCTGCTGTCGCTGAAAATCCGCGCCTTGCCGAATCCGCGGCCGCAGTCGAAAAGCCGCAAGCACCGGCTCGAACAGCGCCTGACTCTCAGCCAGCGCCGCAAAGAACACGATCGACCGACGCTCCTCCCGCCAGCGAGTTTCGCCTGCAGGAGCTAGGGGAAAATATTTCGCAGGGCGATCTGGTGCGGTTGATGATCGCCCCCGGCGCCAAAGTTTCCGAAGGCCAACCGGTGATGGAGCTTGAAACTGACAAAGCGGTCGTCGAGGTCCCTTCATCGGTCACCGGCGTTGTGAATGAAGTAAAAGTGAAAGAAGGAGAAAAGATTAAAGTTGGCCAGGTGATTTTCACGCTGCAAGGTGCGCCCACTTCGGCAGCAGAGATCACTCGCCCGCCGCGCCAGCCGGTTGAGCACGTCTCCGGGCAGCATGGCGCGCGGCTCGCATTCCAGGCTGCAATTCGAGCGGAGGGCAAAACCGAAGAGCAGGCGCTGCCTCCCGACCAGCCGATGCCGCGTCCCGCTTCATTTTCCATGCCAATCCAGTTAGGCAAGGTCGCGGGAACTGAACATCGCGAAGCCGTCCCTGCGGCTCCGCACACGCGTCGTCTCGCGCGGGAACTGGGAGTTGATATTTACGAAGTCAAGGGCACGGGCCCCGGTGGACGCATCAGTGAAGACGATGTCAAGGCGCACGCCAAGGCTGCGCTCACGGCAATGGCAACTGCTGCACAAGCCCCAGCCCGCGCCGGACATTTCATTGCGCCCAAGCTTCCGGATTTCGCCAAGTGGGGAAAAATTGAGCGCGTGTCCATGCGCGGAGTGCGCCGCAAAACCGCTGAACATGTCGCGGAATCGTGGAACACGATTCCCCATGTAACGCAGCACGACCGCGCCGATATCACCGAACTTGAACATTTGCGGGCGCGTTTTGCACCCAAGGCCGAACAGGCCGGCGGCAAGATGACCGTCACCGCCATTGCTCTGAAAGTCTGCGCCGCAGCTCTCAAGGTATTTCCGCAGTTCAACGCAACCATCGATATGGAAAAGGAAGAAATCATATACAAGCAGTACATCCATATCGGAGTCGCCGCGGATACCGATCGCGGCCTGCTGGTTCCCGTGATTCGCGACGTGGATAAGAAAAACATCGTTGAACTCGCGGTTGAGCTATCACAACTTTCGCAGAAGGCGCGCGACAAGAAGATCACGGTCGCTGACATGGAAGGCGGCACGTTTACCATCACCAACCTGGGCGGAATCGGAGGCACGGCGTTTACCCCGATCGTGAATCATCCTGAAGTCGCCATTCTTGGTCTTTCACGGTCGCGCATGGAGCCGGAATGGATTGGAGGAAAGTTCGAGCCGCGGCTGATCCTGCCGCTCTCGCTCTCCTACGATCATCGTTTGATTGACGGCGCGGATGCGGCGCGTTTTCTGCGCTGGGTCGCGGAGGCCTTCGAGCAACCCTTCCTGCTTTCCGTTCAAGGATAGCGGCAGCGCGCGAATGAAGATCCTAACGAAAGTCATTTCATGAACGAAACTCTCCATCAAGATCACACGGGAAATCCGGAAGTGAATCAGAAGCTTCGAATCGCCGTGGTCGGTGGCGGGCCGGGGGGATACGCCGCGGCCTTCCTCGCCGCTGATCTCGGCATGCAGGTCACGCTGATCGATCCCGAGACGAACCCCGGTGGTGTGTGCCTCTACCGCGGCTGCATCCCTTCGAAAGCGCTCCTTCATGTCGCCAAGTTGATTGAGGAATCGCAGCAGGCCAAGAATTGGGGCATCGAATTTCCTCCCGCGAAGGTCGACCTGGCACGACTGCGGACATGGAAAGAAGGCGTGGTCAAGAGGCTCACAGGCGGACTCGGGCAGCTCTCCAAGCAGCGCCACGTGGAATACATCCAGGGCCGTGCGGCATTTGAGAATTCCACCACATTGCGAATCCGCAAAGCGGATTCGAACGAAGCGGTTCTCAGCTTTGACCGCATCATTCTCGCCACGGGTTCGCGCCCAGCCATTATTCCAGCTCTTAAATTAGATTCGCCGCGGCTCATGGATTCCACCGGAGCCCTCAATCTGGAAGATATCCCGGGCAGTCTTCTGGTGGTTGGCGGCGGATATATCGGGCTGGAACTTGGCTCGGTCTATGCCGCGCTCGGTACGCGCGTAACGGTGGTGGAGATGCTGCCCGGTCTGCTTCCCGGGGCGGATCGTGATCTGGTCCTTCCTCTGCACAAGCGTTTGGAAAAGATGTTCGAGGCAATTCTGCTGAATACTACTGTCGCTTCGCTTAAAGAGGACGGCGCCGGAATCCGTGCTGCGTTCGAGGGTGCTTCCATACAAGAGAAAGATCGCGAAAAGCTTTTCGATCGCGTTCTTGTTTCGGTGGGGCGGAAGCCAAATTCAGAAATACCCGGCCTAGAAAAGACGCAGGTGCAGGTAAACTCACGCGGATTTATCGAAGTGAACAAACAACTACAGACTGCTGATCCGTCCATCTTTGCCATCGGCGACGTGGTGGGCGAGCCCATGCTGGCGCACAAGGCGATGCACGAAGGCCGGGTTGCCGCAGAAGCCATCGCCGGACAAAAGGTCGCTTTCGAGCCCAATGCAATTCCGGCGGTGGTTTTCACCGATCCGGAAGTTGCCTGGTGCGGTCTCACCGAAATTCAAGCGGAAAAAGAAAACCGCGAAATTAAAGTCGCGAAATTTCCCTGGGGAGCGTCGGGCCGGGCTATCACACTCGACCGTCCTGAGGGGATGACGAAGCTAATCGTAGATCCGCAGACGGAGCGCGTGCTGGGCGTGGGCATTGTCGGCATTGGCGCTGGCGAACTGATCGCGGAGGGCGTTCTCGCCATCGAAATGTGTGCGCTGGCCAGCGATGTAGCGATGACAATCCATCCCCACCCGACGCTCTCAGAGACTGTGATGAATTCCGCGGAGGTCTTCTACGGCACCAGCACCGACGTATACCGGCCGAAGCGCGGATAATCCGGACTTCGCCTGCGGACGGCGCGCCTGAGGCACCTAAGTTTTCGCCTCGCCGAAAAACCACACGCCGCGCCATTCATGGCAACCAGTTCCGCTACAATAAAATCTCACCTGTCGAAGTGCGCATCCGCCGCACTCGGCTGCCCGCACCGAGCCGGGCACGAAAGAAACCCATGTCCAAATCCTTCAGAGGAATTGTCCTTTTCGTCGTCAGCCTCGCGGCGTGCCTGCCCGTCTCGGCTCAGGGCGCGCTCAGCCAACTCCTGCAATCGCCTGCGCCGGCGAGCAATTCCTCCAAGACTCCGGCGGACCCGCTGGGCCGCGACACGCCGTATGGAACAGTCTTCGGATTCTTGCAGGCGGCGCAAGCGGGCAACTACAGCATCGCAGCGCAATACCTGCAGATGAGCGCCTCGCGACGCCAGACCGAAGGCGAAACCGTGGCGCAGGATCTGAAAGAGGTGATGGACCGGTCGTATTCCGGCAACCTGAAGAATTTGAGCACTCAACCCGAAGGCGTACCACAGGAAGGCGTTCCGCCCGGTCGCCAGAGATATGGAACCATGTCGTCTGGCGATGTGGAGACAGACCTTGAGCTGGTCCGGGTCTCTGATCCCAGCGCTGGCAAGATTTGGCTCATTTCCTCCGACACTCTGGCAAAACTTCCCGAACTCTACGACCAAGTTCAGGCGCGGCAGGTAGAGACGCGTTTGCCCCAATGGCTGGTGAAGCACGATCTAGCGGGCATGCCGGTGTGGCAATGGCTGGCTTTGCTGCTGATGATTCCCGTTGCAGCGGGTGCGGGGTGGCTGCTCCTGGTGTTGCTGCAAATCCCAATACGCTGGTGGGCAAGGAGACACGGCCACACTGAACTGGAGTCGCGCTCAGTTTCCGGACCGGCCTGGTTGCTCGTCGGGACTGCCATACACCGAATTCTGGAACGCTATCTGGGGATGCCGCTATTGCAGCGGCATTATTACTACCAGTTCGTCGAGGTCGCGAGCATTATCGGCGCCAACTGGATTCTCTGGCGCGTGATTCGCTGGTCTTTGCAGCGCGTGCGCAACCAGGCTCTCGCTCGCGGTCACTCGGGCACCGGATCCCTGATGTTGCTGGGCGAGCGCATCGTCAAAGCGGTTGTCGTTGTCATGGCCATTTTTTTCGTCTTGGGTGTGCTGGGCTTCAATCTGAGCACGGCGCTGGCGGGAGTCGGCATTGGGACGCTGGCCGTTGGCTTTGGGGCGCAACAGACGATCGCTAACTTATTCGGCGGTGTCTCCGTCCTGGGCGATGAAGTCATTCGCGTGGGGGACGTTTGCAAGTTCGGCGACCGCACGGGAACGGTCGAGGATATCGGCCTGCGCTCCACTCGCGTGCGCACCGAAGAGCGGACTCTGTTAGCGATTCCCAATGGCACAGTGGCGACCATCAACGTCGAGAACCTGAGCCGGCGGGATAAGATGCTCTTTAAGGCCGTGCTAGGCCTGCACCTCGACACATCAGCCGATCGCCTTCGCTCTGTGATTGCCGAAATCCGCCGCGTGCTGAGCAGCAATGCGAAGATCGAAAAAAACACGGTTCGCGTGCGGCTGATTGAACTCGGCGCTGCTGCACTTAATGTGGAGTTGGTCTGTTACGTATTGACGCGAGACTTCGACGAATTTGCTGCGGTTCGGGAAGATGTCTTGCTCCACATCATGAATCTGGTGGAAGACTCCGGAGCCAGCCTCGCCTCTCCGTCGCAAACACTCTATTTGAGCCAGGACTCGGGCGCCGACAAGGACAAGACCAAAGCCGCTCTCAAACGAATGAGTGGCTCAGGCCAAGGCGAACAACCGGATTCCGTGAATTCGCGCAACCAGAAGCGAGAAGAAGAAAAGAATTCGCAGAAAAATGGTTAGCACTTTGCACGCCAGCGCTGTGTCAACCAGAAAAGAAAACGGTGCGTCGGAAGGTACACGGCGGCGGGAACGATCGTCAAGTAGGCCAACAGATACAAGAGCCCCGGAACGACGTGCTGTTCGTGAAAAAAAGGCCCGCGGGCCCAGTTCACGTCATATTGCGGGCGCCAGAAGTAATTAATCGGAATCACGATCCACGCAGTCAGCGTCTGGTACTTCCAACCTCGCTGGTCATAACCTAAACGCCAAATCGCCCACAACAGCAATGGCGGCGTAACCAAGTGAAACAGACTCAACAGGCGAATGGCCAACGGAATATGCGGATCGAACATATATTCCGTACCACCGATCAGGTGCCGTCGACTCACCAGAACCCCGGCGAGATCGACGGTGAACAGAGTCTGGAAGAGCAGCAGACTGCTTGCTTGCCAGGAAAATATCAGCGGACTTTCCAGCCAAAGACCTGCAGCAATCAGGAGATTGCCGATATCGCAGAAGAAAAGAAAATTCTGCAGGCCATATTGCCGCCAATACAGAGGTATCCACAGGATCACACAAGCAGTCCAGGTGACTTTGAGCCAGAGTGGGATGCGCATTCCACTGCATTTTATGCGCTGAAACCACCTGGTGGTACAAGGCCTAAAACTCGCGTCTGGCAAGCCCAAAGCGGCTTAACCGGAATTACTACCGTAACTTGATGCGGCTTACGGGTGTACCTACGATGAACCTAATATGGGTTACCAAGCACTCCTCTTTTGTCCCGATGAGAAGACGGCTCGCACCGTGACGCAGGTTCTGAGCGAGTTGGACTTCAGTGTGGTCCCCTGTACCGAGCCTTTTGCGGCGGTAAAGAAGTTGATGGGCGAACATTTTGACGCAGTGGTAGTGGACTGCGACAACGAGCAAAATGCTACCTTGCTTTTCAAGAGTGCGCGCAATTCGCCCAACAATCAGTCCGCTTTGGCTGTCGCCGTGGTCGAGGGACAAGCAGGGGTCGCGAAAGCCTTCCGTATCGGCGCAAACCTGGTTCTCACCAAACCCATTAACGTAGAGCAGGCGAAGGGCACGTTACGAGTCGCCCGAGGACTGCTGCGAAAGGGCGATGCAGCAAAACCGCCCACAGCCGCGACACCTGCACCGGCTAAGCCGACGACCGCCGCAACAACACCAGCAAGACTCGTGCAGGCAACTCCGAGCGCTGCAACTCCTCGCCCGATGCCTGCCCCGCCGGTGTCAGCACCCATTCCGAAGCCGACGCAGAAGCCGCAGCCAAGCTTTGTCGCGTCCGCTTCGAGCGAGATTACCGCAGCCGCAGAGTCAGCACCTCCAGCTCCACGGCACGTTCCAGCACCATCGATCAACGCCTCCAAGGCGCCAGCGGCCGCGGCGAAGATCGTGCCGCCTGCTGCCCATGAGCCTGAGCCCGAGATGATTCTCGGCAAGCCGGAAGCAGATGCGGCTCCGAGTGCAGCATTTTCAGTAACAACATCGACGGGTTCTGCCAGCGCGGCAGCCCCGGCGCGAGAGGCGAAGCCGCTCGTCTCCACGAAAGAAGCGCTTTCTACTACGATTTCCGAGCCCGAGAAACCGGCTGAGAAGATCGCTGCCAGCGCCAGCACGATCGCAACCGAGGACACGGCTTCACCTGCGCCTTTGTTCACTTTTGGCGGTGCAGTCCAGAGCGGAGAGAAATCCGCCGGGACGGGTAGCAAGAAGATTCTACTGGCTGTTGCGGCGGTTGTATTAATAGCGGCGGGTGGTTATGTTGCGTGGACGCAGTGGGGAAATTTGAAAGGATCCGCGAGTCCTACTCCGGCAGTGGCTACCCGGCCGGCACCTGTTGCTCCGGCCGTTCCTCAGGCAGTGCCGATCCCGCAGCCTACCGCTCAATCTTCTGCCGCATCCGCGCCCGCCTCAGGTGCATCAGTAAATCCGAGCGCTACGGTGGCTGAGCCAGCAAGCGAGGCCGCAGAGGATGCCTTTCCGGCAGAGGCAGCTCCTAGTAAGGTGAACAAGCAGGATCATCCAAGCAAGGCCAACTCTGGATTGGGGTCGTCCAAACCTGCGGCGTCGCTTGTGGCGACGAACAAAGCGCCAGTTCCCGTAGTAGCGTCGCAGCCCATTGTCATCAAGAATGGTGGATCGCAACCAGTGGCTGAAAAAGCTGCACCAACAAGCGATGCGCCAGCGCCGAGCATTGCTGCGATTGCTCCAGCGGGGAATGGCGGGCCACTTCCAAATTTGATGGGCGGCGCGAACAGCGGTCCGGCTCCAGTGCTGCAGACCGTGAACGTTTCGCAGGGAGTTTCACAGGGGCTTCTGATCAAGAAGGCTGCTCCTTCCTACCCGGCCAACGCATTGCGCATGCGCATTGAAGGGCCGGTGCAATTGCTGGCCACGATCTCCAAAACGGGCGACATCTCGGCGGTGAAGGTTCTTAGCGGAGATCCAAATCTGGTGCGGGCCGCCGTTGACGCCGTGAAGCAGTGGAAGTACAAGCCTTACCTGCTTGACGGTTCTCCGGTGGAGATGCAGACGCAGATTACGGTGAGCTTCAAGCTACCGCGCTAGTTCGCGAGCGCGCTCCTTCGAATCAGAAACTCAGCTTCAGCGAGAATTCGATCACGCGCGGAGAACCGAGCGCGAAAACGCCCGAACCCAGTCCCAGCCGATTGCTGCTAGGTTGCTCTCCGGATGTGCCATTCACTGACCCCAGCGATCCGTTCAAGACGCCGCTGAGCGGATTATTCGGTCCGTCAAAGTTCGAGAGATTCATCACGTTGAAGAACGAGACTCCCGGTTCCACCTGGAATCTCTCCTTAAATTTGTAGATCCAGTTCAGACTCACGTCGAAGGCGCGCAACCAGCCCATACCAGCCTCGTCGTAGGGAGCCGCGGGAATAACCTGTTGCACTCCCTGCAAGGACTGCAATTGCCCGAGCGTGAACAAGCCGCTATTGATCAGCGTTTGACCGGCAGGAGTTGGCTGACCGGCAAAATTGTGATTGTAGTTGGTGATCACATTGTCGATGTTACTGGCGCTAACTCCGTGACCGAAGGAACCGACGTTGGTGCCGGGAAGCACATCGCCCAGGGAACCGTTCGAGGCGAAGCTGCCGTCGCCGGTGCCATCGCCCGTGACATCCGTCTGGAAGATGCCGCCGGCATTTCCGGATGGACTCAGAGTCAGGGTCACCGGCAGAGGGCTGTAGAAGTGGCCAATCATTCCCAGGCGGAAGTGATAGGGGAAGTCCATGGTGCCGCCGAAAGAGATCTGATGTTTGCGGTCGAGCCCGTTCGGCCCTAAGAAATGCTGCGGGTTGTTGAAGTCGGTCGCGATGGTGACGAAGTCATTGTCGGTCGCCGACGCGATATAGCGCTCCAATTGATAGGATGCTTGCAGATCAAAGTTTCTTACTGCGCTAAACGGATGATCCAAGTGCTGCTTCAGTGATATCTGCAACGCGCTATTCTTCGCGTAGCCGATAGGAAACAGCATCTGATTGGCGCCGAGGTTCGCGTTTATGCCGGGGAAGGCAGCTCCCGTCGCTTGCGTGAGGCACGTCCCGATCGAGCCACCACAGGTGAAGCTTGCAGGAAACCCTCCAAGTGACGAATATCCCGAATCGAGTCCGCCAGAAAGTGGAGTTCCGTCAGCGGCGAACTGGGGAGATGCGAAGGTCGAAATAGTGGCGCCATTTGCGATGGCACAGTTAATCGCCCCCGCTGAATAGCCGCCCGGACAATTGGGGAATTGTTGTGCCATCGCAACCGCGATGGCGTTTTGCGCCGCAGCGAGGTTGAAAAAACGCGCATCGCCCACGTGATTCGTATCAATCGCGAGAAGCGTGTGGGTCTCGATGTTGCGCAGATAATCCATTGTAAGCACCGTCCCCGGCCGTATCTCGTGCTGCAGCCCAGCGTTGATTTGCAAAGAGCGTGGGCTCACGTAGTTCGGCGCTAACAAATCCGTGCCCGTGGCGTCCAGTCCGTCCGTCAACGTTGTACCGATGAACGACGGGTTGGCCGCAGGTCCCGCGGCGAGCGTGGCGGCTTGATATTGAGCTTGCAGTGCGGCGATTGCTGGTGCCGCTTGCCCAATCGGCTGGTTACAAAATGTGGGGGTAACCGTCGTTCCCGTCGGCAATGTCAACGTCTGCGGACTGCCATTTGAGCAAACCGTAGTGTCCGCCAAGAAGAGCCCCTTCTGCAGGCGCGCTGGCCGGTCGAATTCAATGTTGTTCCAGATCGAGTTCTCATAGAAAAGTCCAACTCCGGCGCGAAATACCGTTTTGCCTTTCCCAGACGGATCCCAGGCCAGACCTGCTTGCGGTGCAAAGTTCGCGTTGGGTTGGTGCACTCGATTCCCCAGGAAGGAGTAATACTGATTGTCGAACTGGTTCAACGCTGAGATCGGTCCCAGGTCGCTGTCGGTGCGTCCGGAATCGCGCACGTAACGCAAGCCGTAGGTGAGAGTTAAGTTCGGTCTCAACTTCCAGGCATCGCCAACATAGAGCGAAATCCGATTATCCGGTCCGCTGCCGCCCGCGGGGAATCCAAAGGCCGGAATTTCCGAGTCGAAGCCCTGTCCATTCCCCAGAGAGACACTGGTGACGGGATAATTCAGCGGATTGGCTGCGCCACCCGGAAAGCATGGAGTGTTGGTCCCGCAAGAACTACCAGCGAAGGCTTGGGTTGTGCTGTTCAGCGGCGCACCGACAGCCGGGGCCAGAGCCAGGAAGCTTGCGAATCCTCCGCCGAAGATGTGGTTAAATCCTCCGCCGTAGCGAATGATGTGCGCGCCGAGAGCCCGACTGCCGTCATACTTGATCTGGTGATCGGACTGGTAAGTTTGCTGCGGTGCCAGAAAGCTCGGACCGGAGCAAAACGAGTCGGCACCTGAGGTCAGGCAATCGGGGTCGCTTCCGATGGCCAACTCAATATTAGGGAGCGGGTTGAAGATGCTGCTTCCCGCAGTGGCGTCCACGATTCCATTGCGGAATTTGGTGTAGCCGAAACGAATGCTGTGCGTGTAGGGCCCGGTATTGAAATCCAGTCCGAAGGCATGGACGGGGGTGTGATTGACATTGCCGAACGGCTGGAAGCTATTCGGGATGATGGCCAGCACGCTGTGGTTTTGATCGTAAGAGAAGCGGTAGAAAAACTTGTAATTATTATTGATCTGCCAGTCGATGCGTCCGAGGCCTTCCAACTCGCGGAAGGGCGAGCTATAACTGCCGATGATGGAGGAAAATGGACCGCTCGACAGCACGGGATTGAGCAGATCCTGTTTGGTCCGCTCGACATCCAGGAAGAAAAATAACTTGTCCTTCAGGATAGGGCCGCCAAAATTCCCGCCGTATTGATTGCGCTGAAAGTAATTGTCGCTGCCGCCGGGCAGATTGGCGTCGAGCATCTGATCACGGAAGGCGTAGTATCCTTCGCCGTGGTATTTATTCGTCCCGGATTTAGTGGTCACGTTCACCGAACCGGAAGAAGTGAGTTCGGTGGAAAGATCGAGCGAGGATTGCTGAATCTGAAATTCCTGAATGCCGCTGGCAGGAACATTTTGCGTAGTGGTGCCTACGGTTTCATCGCTGATGTCGAGTCCATCCACTTCGATGCGGGCGGTACGGCCAAAACGTCCGCCGAATGAGATGGACGAGAAGCCGTTCTTGGTGGGATCAAAATTTCCGCCATCCTGGATCTGCACTCCCGGCTCCAGCTGTGCGAGGTCGAGAAAATTCCGCCCATTGATGGGAAGGTTCTCAATCTGCTCTGTGGTTAGCACACCTTGCACCGTTGCCTGCTGCGTGTTCACTGCGATCTCAGTACCCTGCACCTCCACCACCTGAGTAGCTTGGCCCAACTGCAGTTTGACGTTCCCGGAAGCGGTCACGCCCACTTGCACGGTCAAGGCAATCTCCGAGGTCTTGAATCCTTGCGCTTCGACTCGCAGTGTGTAGTCGCCCGGAGTCAACGCGCCGGAGGTATACGCTCCCGCAGACGTGGATTTGGTGATAATCACGCGGCCCGTGGCCTTATTGCTGATGGATATCTTTGCGCCGCTCACCACGGCGCCCGAAGGGTCGGTGACCAAACCCTGAATGCTGCCGGTAGAAATTGTGGTTTGAGCGAGCAGCGGAAGCGCACACATCACGACCAAGAACAGAGAAGCAGACGCAACGCAAATCCGCGGCACGTGGCGGAAGAAAGTTCTGACCAACACCATGGGCACCATTCCTTTAATCGTTTGTCGACAATTTCGTTTACACACAATTCTGCTAAGCCAAACTTCAGAATTCGGGCTGGAAAGCGGTAGCCAATTGTAAACCGATTTTCGTCTGCTTGAGAGGTGGAGACAATTTGGTAGGATGCACCCGGACTTGGGTCGGGTTGGGTTTGGGACAGAGATTATGGGATCACGGGCGGGAAATACGCATCGGGAAACTTTGGAGGTTCGGCAAAAAAGAACGGGCCACGCCTTCCATTAGCGTGGCACGTTTCGTTGAAACAACTCAGGAAGTTACAGTTAGACGGCGGTCGCGGCTAGTCGATCTCACCCGTCGTGGGATCGAGTAAGAGCTTCGGCGCTTTCTTGCCGCTTGTGAAGTCAAACATGCCGTTTAGCGAACCCGCCTTCGCGTCCGATGACCCGTTACCGATCGCCGGCAGACTCCAATTGGTCTCAATGAATTGGACAATCGACGACTGGTCCGTAATCTGATGATCCACATAGTCCTGCCTTGCGTACGGCGAGATCACCAAAAGCGGCGTCCGCGGACCATATCCGCAGCGGCCTTGCGTGGTGGCTGCCGCATTGCTGCCGCAGAGACCCGCGCCCGTCAACTGATCATCGGTGGCGCTCTGCGACTGGTTGACCAACGGATCCATCTGATGGTCGTACCAGCCATCAGAATCGTCGTAGGCGATGACGATAGCCGTATCTTTCCAGTACGGGTTGGCTTGGATCGCATTGATGGTGTTGACGATGAAAGTCTGTTCGTCGAGTGGGTCAGAGTAGCCGGGATGACCATCGTACACCGCTTTCGCTTTGAGGTACGTCACAGCGGGCAACTGGCCGGCAGCCAAAGCAGTGAAGAAGTCCGACAGATCGTACTGGTGATTGGCCTGGTCCGTAGTGCCGATTGCCGCGCTGGAGCTAGGCGGCAGGTGGTGGAGATTGGCCGTTTCGGGGTAAAACTGGAACGGTTCGTGGTGCGCAACGTAGTCAGCAGTCGTACCTGCCAGGCCTACACTGGCTGCGGCGCAGGTGGCAATTCCGTTACTGAAGCTGGTGGCCCCGAAACCGCCCTGAAACCATCCCCATGTAAAGCCAGCATTGTTCAGCAGATCGCCGATGTTGGTGGTGCCGGCAGGAAAGCTGACATAGGTTTTTCCGGTGGGATTGCAATCGTCCCCTGCAGGCCGACCATCGCCGAGAAGGGCACCTGAAGTACCGCCGCCGGCGATCACACCGACGGTAGAGCCTCCGCTGACATATTGCACGTTCGCGGTGTTGCCGCTGATCACGTTAATCGCGCCCGGCGCGGAAGGACCAAATTGTGTGTTGTAGGAGTTGTCGCTCAGGGCGTAGTGCTGTGCGTAATTCCACATGGCGGTTACGGTATTGCCGTCGTAATAGCCCATGACCAGCCCGGTGCCGTGGCCATAGTCGCACGTGCTGCCGCCGGTGCCGGTAAACTGCGGAAACATATCCATCGCCCCCATGTCGAAAGCCTGTTGCTCGGGGGTGTAGCTATGATTTTGGTCGCAAGTCACAGCCTGAGTTCGGTCGAGACGAAACGGCTGCACCGAGTTGGGATTTTCCGTAAGCAGCCCGCCACTCAACAAATTGTTCACCCGCGGCGTGCTCGGAAGCGACGTAAACTGCGGCTCGCTCGCCGGATTGGCAGCGTTCGGGTAGGTGGCAAAGTAGTGGTCAAACGAGATGTTTTCCCCAAAGATCACAACGAGGTGTTTGATGGGAGTAGTTGTGGGATAACTCTCTGCGGGATTCGGCTTATTGGCCGCCCACGCGTCCACGAAAGGGTTAATGGTCATGCATACGGCGCACAAAACCGTCGCTATGCTACGAAAACGCTTACCGATCATCGGTGATCCTCCTCGATTGGTTGACACTAAACTTCGTGGTCAGGGATTGACGCACGCCCACGCACACCTGCAAAGAACCCCAAGGACAGAATGTTGCAAGAAGGTACGCGGCCAGTCTTACGGAGAGATGACTGAAAAATAAAATTTCTGTAAATAATTATGGCGAGACGCGGATAGCTGTGGATTTCGTGGTCGATTGAGCTCTCGCGTCTCGAGCCTCAACCCGGATGGTCCCCATCATTCCGCCGTCCTGGTGTTCCAGCAGATGACAGTGATACGCGAAAGTCCCGACGATGCTGGGATCGCGGAAGTCCATACGCAGCTTGACGCTAGGGTAAACCGGACTGCGGCCATCCCAGTACGCCACATTGATTGTGTCCCTGAGATATGGCTCGTCGACCGGCACACCGTTCCATTCCAGCAGCTGAAAATGCAATTGATGGATATGGAAATCGTGTAGCTCTTGCGATCGGTTCTCGATAATCCAATCTTCCACGTCGCCTTGCCTCGCAACGATGTCGGTATCCGGCGCGTTAGGATCGAACGGCGCTGGAGTTTTGCCCTCGACGGTAAGGAAAAACACGGTTGGGCCGTTCGGATTCTTCGGGTCTTGCGGCTTCTCGGAAAAGTAAAGCTTGCGTTCGCGTGCGGGCGCAACCTCTTTCAGTGGCACACTGCGCCCCTGAGTCAAGGTTGCGGGGGAGAGCGGAAGGTGCGAACGCAGATCCGGCGCGTCGGCACTGCTCAGGATGGTAGCCAAGGGGCGGGTGGGATCGTTCTCGCCGGCGGGACCGCTGTCGACGGTTCTGGTCACCAAACTGGCTCGCATGCCCTCTTGTGGACCCTTCACGATAAACTCCGCGCGACCCGCAGGCGGAATCAAGACGTGTCTTTTCATCACAACTTGTTGATCGTGGTTTCCATTCTCATTCACCGGGACCCCGTCCAGGGCGACCACCTCCACCAGTTGCGCCGTGTCCTTAACCAGAACCTGCAAGTCCAAGTAAGTGATTGCCGAGGCGTTCAATACTCTCCAGAGTTGTTTTTCCAACGGCTTCATCGTGATGAGCGCCGGCGGATACTGGGGATAAGGAACCGGAACGAAATTGATGGAGAGATCCTTGGCCGGTTTTCCTGTGCCAGTACCGTTGTTAAGAATGTCTCCCTCGGCATCTCGCAAGACTTGTGGCGCAGGCATGGAATCCGTTTGTACGGGCGAGGCATCGGGATTGACCAACTCCTGGTCTCGAATAACCAGCACGCGCTCCGGCAAGCCCGACACCTCGTTGTTGACGGCTTCTATCCCCTCGACAATCAGCGCGCCCGAAGCTCCGCCCAGCACTTGCGCTTTGCTGAAACCGTGCACGTGGGGATGGTACCAATAGAGGCCTGTGGGCTGGTTCGCCGGAATCTGAAAACTGTATTCGAAAGGCGAAGAGTAAGGCTGCACCAGTGTTTTGAGCGTGTCGTCCTGGTGACAAACCGGTGGAATCACAAGTCCGTGGAAATGCAGGTTGGTTGAAGCCGCCGTCATCTGGCCGCCTGCGCAATCGCGTCCCGGCGAACTGGCGTGTCCTACCATCTTGTGGACTCCGGCATCAGAGGAAGCGGGAAGCTCATTGCGGAGCATCAAGGTCAAGCGATCGCCCGGTTTGACTCGCAGTGTCGGGGACTGGTTGCCGGCCTTATCGATGTAGCAGTATCGCGTCCGTCCCTGAGAATCCACGGAGCTGCGAAAAGCAAGCTCGACTCTCAACTCGCCGTTCTTACTGCGCAGGTCTTCCGGTTCTGGCACCGCGCTGCCTAGAGCTCCGCGGAAGCAAACGTCGTCCGATTTGGCCTGTGCCGGAGAACTGGCGCGAAGCAGGAAAACCGGTCCGATAAGGCAAAACGCCAACGCTAAGAATCTGGCAAGACGATCAAGACGCATGATTCATTCCGCGGAATAGAACGCTGGAGAAAGCGACCGGACTACAGCGAAGACGCAGTCTAACAAGGTGGGGAATGACAAATGTAAATGGCAGGTGAATTTTGCACTTCGGGGAGGGAGATCGAGGAGCTCACCCTCCCGAATACTTCGATGTTTCATTCCTCGCTGTGCTACTCGCGCTGCATGACCTCGTCGATTACAGCTTTACCGCCCTTATCCACGGAGATGACTTTGTGAATGGGCGCGTATCCGGTAAGGGTAATGTCCACCACGTAATTACCGGGGTCAAGCATGACATCGACGGGCGAGCCTTTGTCGAGCATGTGCTGGTTGACGGCTACCTGGGCGCCTTTGGGCTGGGTCTTGACGCTGACTGTGGCCATGCCCTGAGCTGCCTTGCCGCCAAATAACTTGCCCATTTTGCCGACGGTCTTGATGTCATCAACATTGCCGAGAGAGCGCAGCGCGGGAGAGAAGCTCACCGTCTGGGCGAGAACGAATTGTGCGCTCGTGGTCTCATCGATGTATCCCGACTTGCGTACGAGCACAACGTGCTGACCTTTATCCACTGAGACTTGCGCTGGCGTGAGCTTGCCCGTATCTCTGCCATCGATATACACATTGGCTCCAGGGGGCGCGCTGGTAACGGAAAGCGTCGCCATCAGCTGGTTGAGATGGCTCACAACAAACGACTTCCCTCCAGAAGGAACTTCGACGTTGCGACTATCGGTAGAGTAACCTGCCTTGCTGACCGTAACCGTGTGCTGACCGGGTTGGAGGCCGGAAAGAGTGAAAGGTGTAACCCATGAGGGGTCAGTTTTTCCGTCAAGCTGGACTTGGGCTCCCTGCGGAGTTGAATCGATAGCCACCTGCCCGGGGACGATGACGGAAGCGGCGGGTGCGGCTGCCTTCCTCTTGCCATTCCTGCCTTTCGCGACTGCTCCAGCGGCGTGAGTGGGGGCCGGTTCAGCTTCAGCCACCGGTTCAGAGGCCTGAGGCTCAGCCGGCACAACGGGCTGCGCCGCTTGCGGCTGCACGCTCTGGGTGGGCGCGGCAGATTGGGTATCCACGGGCTGGCTGGCGGATGAAGCGCCGGCGGAGTGAGCCAAATCGTCGTCGCTATTCAAATGGTTGATGTGCAGAACGAGAACGATGGCGATGATGAGAATTACGACGGCCGCACCTGCGATGGAGTAGACCATCAGGCTGGGCGGAACGTTCTTGATCTCCTTTATTGCCTTTTCCGCAACTTCGCGAGGCTGAACTTTCGGCTTCTCAGGCTCGGAACTCGACCGGAAATTCGGTGCGGCCGCCGCCGGTTGCTCGAATGCTGGCGGTGGCGGAGGTGGTGCGATATAGATTTCCTTCAGCGGAGGCAACTCGGTCATCTCCGAGAAACTCACGCCACCGCCGTGAGATGGGCCGCCTTCCGCCATCATGGGGTCGACAGCAATTTTCGGCTGCTCGGGACCTTCGACAGCAGGCTCATCGAGGACGGCCGACGACATGGCTGCGGTTGGCAGCGAGCTTTCGATGGGCTCCTGCGAGTGCGAAGTGCGGTGCTGATTCGAAACACCGAATTCGGGTGTGGAGGACGCAGCCTCGCTGCTTCCCCAGCCCGCAGCAGCGGCGGCAGCCTTAGGAGCGGCTTCCTGCTTCGCAAACGCAGGTTGTGATGCGGAAGGTTTCGATACTACCGGAGACTGCGGAGCCACTGTTTTCTTCGCTACCGGCGTCGGCGGCGCGGAGGCGAACTTAGGTTGAGCCGCTGCTTTCGGAGCGGCAACCGCTGGGGCCTTCGCAGGTGCTGCCGCGGCTTTCGCCGCTTGCGGTTTGGATTCCTTACATTTCTCCAGATCGTCCAGCAACTCTCTTCCGCTCTGGTAGCGCTCTCCGGGATCCTTGGCAAGAGCTTTCATGATGAGATCGCTGAGCAGGGGGTGAAGCTTGGGATTCACGTGCATCGGCGGCACCGGCATGCTTTCGAGGATGCTCTGGCGCAGAGATTCGGAATCCTCGCGATCAAAGGCCTTGCGGTCGGTCACCATTTCGTAGAACAGTGCGCCAAGGCTAAAGAGATTCGACCGCGCATCGATATCTTCGCCGCGAATCTGTTCCGGGGACATGTAATGGAGGATGGAAGGAACCTCCGGCATTTGCGCGGTGAACTTGCCCACGCTGGAGAGGCCGTATCCCAGGACCCTGACCGTGCCATCCCATCCGCACATGATCTTGGCGGGCTCGAGGCTATAGTGAAAAACTTTGTGGGAGTGAGCGTGATCGAGGCCGCTGCAAACCTGCCTGCCGATATCGAGCAGGTCCCATATGGAAAATCCTTCTTTGCGCGTCAGCATGGTCGCCACGCTGTTGCCCTGTATGTACTCCATGGCAGCGCAAAATTGGCCTTCGATTTCTCCAGCGCCGTAAACGGGCGTGAGGTTCGAATGGCTCAAGACCTTGGTGGTCTCAGCCTCTTCGAGAAGGCATTTCTCCAGATCGCCGGCACGTTCGCCGAAGGCCGATAACTGGATCGCCTTCAGCGCGACGGTTTGGCCGGTTTGCGGATCATTCGCCTTGTAGACTGCGCCAGTAGCAGACTTTGACAGTTCACTCAGAATTTCGAAGTGGCCGATTTTTGTGGACATTTGCTCCATGCCTCATCACAGAAAAAAGCCGCGCAGTTTCCATTTAGGAAGCTGCGTGGGTATCAGAACCCGGGGCAGGTTATGGTTAGGATAGCGCTCGCGAGAGAAGGCTTCGAGTTACCAAAGTACTGAAAAGACGAGGTGGAGTAGTGCTCGAATTCATCCGAAGCACAAGCATTCCCGTGGCTCCCGTAAGGACATTTGCCTGCGCTTCCCGTGACCTTTTGTTGCCGGGAACGGTTAACTTTGGTGAGGCGAATCGTGGGATGACAATTGTCATGCAGGCCGGGTGACGATCTCCACTGGCGGGCTTATGACTTGGAGGGCGAATATATGTCCGGAGATGTAAAGGAGTGCGGCGGCGCAGGCTGTCCTCGGCCGCGGCTGGTTGTAGATGGCGCTGTCCTTCGTTTATTCTTGTGGCCTGCATGGACTAGGGTGGTCCGCTGTCCAGCATGCCGCTTCGATCCCGGGGTTCAGCTATGACTCTGACCCGATTTGTCACGAAGAACGCCTTCCGCAACAAGCGCCGCAGCATTCTTACGGTCCTTAGCATCGCTTTTTCTTTGCTGTTGCTGACGCTGATGATGACGATCTGGCGAGCTTTCTATCTCGATGAAGGAAGCGCGGAGTCGGCGGAGCGACTCGTAGTGCGGCACCGGGTTTCCTTGACCTTCAGTTTGCCCGGCTTCTATCGAGAGAAAATCCGTGCGGTTCCGGGAGTGGTAGCCGTTGTTCCGGTGTCGTGGTTCGGCGGAATCTATAAAGACGATAAGCCGGAAAACTTCTTCGCGCAGTTTGGCACCGATCCTGAGGAGTTCTTCAAAGTTTATCGGGATATACAAATGCCCGAAGAGCAACGCATCGCGTGGCAGCGGGATCGGCAGGGTGTGATTGTCGATGACACGTTGGCAAAGAAATATGGCTGGAAGCTGGGTGACCGGATCGTCTTGAAGGGCACAATTTATCCTGTCGATCTCGAGCTCTACGTTCGGGGGATTTTCAGTTCTTATCCGGACGACAAGGCGGTCTATTTCGACACGAAGTACGTGGAAGAGTCGGTTGCATGGTTCAAAGGCCAGGCCGGGACTTTCAGTATTCTCGCGGCTTCTCCCGGAGATGTGAGCAAGATCGCGAGCGCCGTGGATGATATGTTCCGCAATTCGCCCCAGCCGACAAAGTCGGAGAGCGAAAAGGCTTTCGGTCTGGAATTTGTGGCCATGCTAGGCAATGTGAAGGCTTTCATCCTGATGATTTGTTGCGCCGTGGTATTTGCAACTTTATTAGTTTCCGCAAACACGATGGCGATGTCCATCCGCGAGCGAACCCGGGAAGTGGCTGTACTGAAGACTCTTGGTTTTACGCGGCAGAGCGTGCTGGGCCTATTCGTGAGTGAGGCAGTGGCGCTGGCCGCAGCCGGCGGAGTAATTGGTGTGGGCCTGGCCTATTTATTGATTTACGCAATCAGCCACTCGCCTTACATGAGCTTCTATAACATGAAGGTGACGCCCGGCATGTGGGCGGCAGCTCTGTTCATATCGGGATTGGTGGGACTGGTGAGTTCGCTGATTCCGTCCTATCACGCATCGCAGGTAAACATTGTGGATGGGCTGCGGCATATCGGATGACATTATGACGTTGGGTGGTTTTGTGGTGCGCAATGCGTTTCGTAACAAGCGGCGCAGCCTGTTGACAATGCTGAGCATCAGTTTTTCGCTGCTGTTGCTTACGATGATGATGTCGATCTGGCGCACGTTTTACATCGACCAAGGGCCTCCGAATGCGATGAAGACCATCATCACTCGCGACCGGGTTTCACTGGCGTTTTTTCTGCCGGCATATTATCGCGACAAGATTCGCACGATCCCTGGCGTAGTTGCGGTTGCTCCGATGACCTATTTCGGAAACGTATATAAAGATGATCGGGCTACGAACTCCTTCGCTCAGGTTGTTACCGATCCGGATGAGTACCCGAAGGTTGCACCGGACAAGATCGTCCCTCCGGACCAGTTACTCGCCTGGCAGCATGACCGCACCGGAGCTATGGTAGATATCGAACTGGTTAAGAAATTCGGGTGGAAGATCGGCGACCATCTGGTCCTGCAGAGCCCTTATTTCCCGGTACATCCCGAGGTTACAATCCGCGCCATCTATACAATCGATCCGCCTGTCCGCGCGTTGTATTTCAATACGAAGTATCTGGAAGAATCGGTAGGCTGGTTCAAGGGACAAGCAGGATGGTATATCACGCAGGTTGCGACGCCTAGTGATGTGGCGCCGGTCTCCAAAGCGATCGATGAAATGTTCCGCAACGCGCCGCAGCATACCAAGACCGAAAGCCAGCAAGCCTTCCGGCTTTCGTTTGTATCGTCTCTGGGAAATGTGAAGGCGTTCATTCTTACGATCTGTGGAGCGGTGGTTTTTGCAATTCTTCTGGTCTCAGCGAATACCATGGCCATGTCGATTCGCGCGCGGACCCGTGAAGTGGCGGTGCTTAAGACGCTGGGCTTCACGCGCCAACGTGTGCTGTCCATGTTCGTCAGCGAAGCCATAGCGTTGTCGGTGGCAGGTGGAGCGCTCGGTGTATTGGGAGCAACCCTGCTGATACGGTGGTTGACGCACTCACCAGTCGCGATCGGGATCCCGGCGGAGATGAAGGTTACACTGCCGACGATGTTCGTTTCATTGTTCGTAGCGGCGACCGTGGGATTCATCAGCGGCTGCCTGCCAGCATATAACGCGTCGCGTACCAATATTGTGGAGGGTCTGCGCCACATCGGCTGAGCAGTCCGGCTGAGCACATCCGGTTGAGTTGAGAGTTAAATTATGGCCATACCTATCAGCTATAACGTCCGCAATTTGAAGCTGCGCAAAGGCCTCACAGTCATGACGGCGCTCGGCATCGCGCTTACCGTGACCACGGCGATCTTTCTAATGGCGCTGCTGGCGGGGCTGCAGAAGGCATTCGTTTCGAGCGGCAATCCACTGAACGTGCTGGTGCTGCGCAAAGGATCAGAGGCGGAGTTGTCCGGAGGTTTTGACGCAGCGCTGTTTCCCACTCTGAAGGTCCTACCTGGCATCGCGAAAGATAGTCACGGGGAACCGATGGTCTCCGGCGAGTGGGTGGTCGTGATAGTGCTTCCGCGTAAAGACGGCACGGGCGAAGTAAACGTCACCGTGCGTGGCATGATGCCGGATGGATTGGAGCTTCGTCCCAGCGCAAAGCTGATCGAGGGCCGTTGGTTTCAAACAGGTCAACGAGAAGTGGTGGTGAGCAAGTCGATTCGCTCGCGCTTTTCGCATGCGAATATTGGCGACACCATGGATTTCGGCAAAGGCTCGTGGAAAGTGGTGGGCGTATTTGACGCGGGGGGTTCGGCCTATGAATCGGAGATTTGGTCCGACGTAAATCAGATGGCCTCCGACTTTGACCGGCAGGGAGGATTTTCGTCGGCCTACTTGCGTGCTACCGATCCCATTGCCGCCGATGCTCTGAAGAACCGCGTCAGTGACGATCAGCGGCTCAAACTCGAAGGAATGTTGGAGACAGACTATTACGCGAAGCAGACCAGTTCGGGCGCTCCCATTAAATACATCGGCATCGTGGTCGCGATCATTATGGCAATCGGATCGAGTTTCGCCGCGATGAACACTATGTACGCGGCGGTAGCCTATCGCGGGCGGGAGATCGCAACTTTGCGGGTGCTGGGATTCTCGCGTCCCGCCATTTTGACTTCGTTTGTTTTGGAATCCTTGTTGCTGGCGATGCTAGGAGCGCTGGCCGGGATTTTATTGATGCTGCCCTTTAATGGGCTACAAACCGGAACCTCGAATGCGGTGACATTCAGCGAAGTAGTGTTCAGCCTGCAAATTACGCCGCTGGTGGCCGGATATGCAATTCTGTTCGCGCTAGCCATGGGACTATTCGGCGGGCTGTTTCCCGCGTGGCACGCTGCGCGGCAAAATATCCTCACGGCATTGCGAGGTTGATTAGTGGTTTGGGGAAACTAGCTTCTCCGGTTATCCGTATCCATATTTATGCCGATTGATGCAAAACACGAAGACCTGCAGAGCTTGCGAATCGACCGCACGGAGCGCAGCACGAGCAGTGGTGAGCCGCCCACGTGGGCGCGCCGATATATCGCGATTGGGATTGTGGTCGTGGGCGTATTGAGCTTGTCCGCCCTGGCTTATCGAGTCATGTTCCGCGATGCGCCGGAGGTCGAAGTCGTGCGCGCCGCTGCGGAGAGCAGTGACGTCGGCGGCACCGTGCTATCGGCCACGGGGTACATCGTGGCTCATCACACCATCAATGTGAATTCCAAGGTGACTGGACGACTGGCGTGGATCGGTGTGGAAAAAGGCGACAAGGTAAAAGAGGGACAGGTCCTGGTGCGGTTGGAGGACGAAGAGTTCCGCGCTTCCTACGAACAGGCAAAGGGCGCTCTGGAGAATGCTCGCGCTTATCTCGACGAATTGGAGCACGGCTCTCGTCCGGAGGAAATTCAGCAGGCGCAGCATAACCTTGATGAAGCTCGCGCAACACTCGTGAATGACAAGCTGACGCTAGACCGCACCAAGGAACTTTCGGCGGGAGGCGTGGTTTCCCGGCAGGCCTTGGACGATGCGACGGCGAAGTTTGATTCCGATCAACAGCGGGTGAATTCGCTGGATAAGGCATTTCAGCTGATGAAGATTGGGCCTCGGCCGGAAGAGATCGCCCGCGCCCGCGGATCGGTGGCGCAGGCGCAAGGCCTGGCCGATTACGCCAAGTCGCAGCTCGACGCAACCGTAATCCGCGCACCGGTCACCGGTACGATTCTCGATCGCACCGCGGAAAAAGGTGAATTGATTACGGCGCAGTTTGCCAGCGCGGCGGCTGGCGGACCACAAGGATCGGTAGTGTCGCTGGCGGATTTGAACGATCTCCAGGTTGAACTCGACATCGCGCAGGCAGACTTTGCGCGGCTCAGCCCCAAACAAAAGGGCATCGTCACCAC